>VOFI01003307.1_pt1 | contig 33946 bp, 31 predicted proteins | sample 5384131 | NCBI WGS metagenome assembly VOFI01 (sample SAMN12384728, study PRJNA508395) | human gut metagenome | isolation source: healthy gut H | host: Homo sapiens
GGTTCAAGGGGGAATTCTTAGTATTAATGAGAAAGAAGAACCTTTGATCTTTAAATTTTCTTATGATGCGGCAGGAAATAGAATTTTGAGGCAGACACAGGCTGTTCAATAAAAGATTGATATAAATTATGAATAAACATATAATATGCATACTGTTATTTTGGGTCGTTTCTGTATGTGGGATGTCTCAGAATACATCGAATATCTCCGGTTCTTTCGATATTGGTCCTGTCGGCAATGCTACCTACAATATTCCGGTTGATTTACCTTCTGGTACGGCAGGAGTTAAACCTGATGTATCTATTGTCTATAATAGTTTTTCCGGAGATGGAGTTATGGGAAAGGGTTTTTCTCTTTCGGCTATCTCTTCCATCACAAGGGTTAATTCGACTGTATTTCATAGTGGATATATTAGCGATATAGAGTTTGATGATACGGACAAATATATGCTCGATGGAAATCGTTTGATATATGACGGGATGACACAGCAATACAGGACAGAGATAAATCCTTATTCACAAATAAAGATATTTTCACCGAATACATCTTCTGCTCATTTTGAAGTGCGGACAAAAGATGGTTTGATTATGGAATATGGGAATACTACGGATTCCCGATTATGTGCACAATCTCCTCACACGGATCAGGTTGCGTTCTGGATGTTAAGCAAGGTGAGGGATCGTGTCGGTAATTACTACACATATACTTACGATAAAGATGAAACGAATGGAGAAATTCGTTTGAAACAGATTGATTATACCGGAAATGCAGGCAGTATGCCTTATTGTACAGTTAAATTTGTTTATACAAGCCGGAACTATGATGTTAATTTGAATTATATTCAGGGTAGCAAATTTAAAGAAAGCAAACTGTTAAGTGAAATCGGTGTTTATTATGGTGCATCGTTATATCGTAAATACTCCATGACTTATAATTATGATGGAAATGATTTCACCTATCTTTTATCTAAAATAACAGTGACTGGCCTTAATAATGAAGTCCTGAAACCGATTGTGTTCGATTGGTATAAGAATACGGATTATACACATGAAGAGGTTATTCATGATCAATCGACTAATGCTCAGAACTATATAAACAAAGCTTATATCTCTTTAGGGGATTACAATGGCGATGGGAGGACAGATCTTTTGGCTACGCCTATGGAGGATGCCGATTGGACTGGTTGGAAATTGTTTTGTGCAGATACGGATGGAAATAAATTATCTTATTTCGGAAGCGGGACTCTTCCGGAAAGATATAAAGAACCGGTAGCAGGTGATTTTAATGGAGATGGAATTACTGATTTTTTGGCTTGCCGGGAGACCGTTTCTAAAAGTTTTGCTGATGAAGAAGAAATACCTGCTGTTTCAGGAGATTCATTATCGAGTGACTCTGAAGTAAGTCTTGCTTCTGTCACTTACTATAATTATTTTATTTATTATGGAACGGGAAGTGGTTTTAAGGCAGGTCCTGCCATTACTACCGAATCTCGTCCTCATAGTGTCCGGGTTGCAGATTTTAATGGTGACGGAGCAATGGACTTGTTCATCTATTATACAAGTAAAAACGGATCTGAAGATTATAAAATATATATGTCAGGCTATTCTTCCGGAACTATGACTGCATTTAAAACAACTTCGACCGGGCGAATCCTGTCGGAGATGAATTGGGATCAAGTCGAGGTTTGGGATTTTGATGGTGACGGACTGGCCGAGATTATGAATTTGCGGGATGATGGCTATGATTACTTGGATAATAGCGGGAATGGTTCTATGTATCGAACCCGTACCGGAAGCTTGCCAACGAAAAAACACAAGATCTGCTTCGGAGATTTCAATGGTGACCGGAAAATCGATTTGTTGTTGACTGGTTGGAATAATACGGAATGGAGTGAATGGTTGACTCTGTTGTCGACCGGGGCTGAATTTGAGAGATATTATTTCCCTAAAAAATTCGCGGCATATTCTAAGGATATATATGTGTGTGATCTGAATGGCGATGGTTGCGATGATTTTTTTGCGGTTGATAAAACATCAAATCAATTAAGCGCTCTCAAATGCTTTATCGGATATGATAATGGCCGTAACTTTAAGGAATATGCGAGTGTTACCACGTATGGATCCGACAAATGGAATTTTTATCCTATAGACACGAGAGGAGATGGCAAATTGGGATTTTTAGTCGTTTCAGCACCTTTTACCTGGAAAGGATACCAATTGTATATGCCGAAGGCCGATTTATCCAATTTGTTGAAAACTGTAACGGATTCACATGGTAATGTGACTACTGTCTCTTATAAAAAAAATGGCCGATTCTTCCGTCTATGCGAAAACATTGCCAGTTGGAGGCTCGGCCGATGTTTCTGATTATGACTGTATGTCTTTTACTGCACCATTTAAGCTGGTTTCAAGTGTAAGTGTCAGTAACGGTATCGGAGGAATGAACACGATTTCATACAATTATGAAAATGCAAAAGTCTTTAAACGAGGACGTGGCTTTTTAGGCTTTACGAAGACGATCATGAACGATCAAAAGTACTTCGGTAAAAACAACTATTACACAAGAATTTTCTGATACCTATTGTCAGGCTGCTATAAAAAAATGTGGAAAAGGTGCATGTCCCGACAAATCGGAAATTGATGCAATCTGATTATACGAATACATTGGTGAAATTGGAGGATGTATTTGGAACTTTTTGCTTATCAGGCCACATCATCCAAAGAGCAAATCTATGAGCCGACCGCAAACAAACTGATTCAGTCGGTTTCAATGGATTATGCCTATGATAAATATGGTAATGTATTGATGCAGACGGCTACTTATGGGAATGGAGATGTGCAGAAAGTTACGAATACTTATAGTAATAATACGACGGACTGGATGATTGGTTTGTTGACCAGAAGTGTGAGTGCTAGCACGGTGGGAGGAAATTCGTTAACAAATACAGTCGATTATGTGTATAATAATACAAACGGGTTGTTGCAAACGCAAACAGTCGAACCGAATCAGGCTGCTTATAAATCGGTAACTACTTATGCTTATGATACATTTGGGAATGTATTAACTAAAACTGTGACAGTAGGAAATGTATCTCGATCTGAATCTTATACGTATGAAAACGGACGGTTCGTAAAAACGCACAAGGATGTGTTAGGGCAGGTTACGACTTCTGTTTATGATCCTGTCTCGGGGTTACTGTCTTCCAAGACAGATATAAACGGGGATGTAACCTCTTATACCTATGACGGGTTTGGAAAAATAAAAACGATGTCTCAAAGTTCGGCTTCCGATAATTCCATATCTACCGGTTGGACTTGGAGCAATGGCAGCCCTGCAAACTCGATGGTTTTGCGTACTGAAACAACGGGAGACGGTCAGGTTGTGAAGACTTGGTATGACGCTATGGGACGGGAAATCCAAACGAGTCATAAAAACTTTTCCGGTAAAGAGGTGTACACGACAACATCGTATGATGCGCAAGGGCGTGCCATCAAAGTGTCTGAACCGTATTTTTCCGGTGGAGCATCATCTTCTGTCCAATACCACACAAGCCAATATGACGACTATGGCCGGATCAGCAAACAGATAACACCATTAGGTACGATCTCATATAATTATTCAGGAAACCAGACGACTATTGTTGATGGAACAAAAGGATATACGACTGTTCGGGAAACGGATGCCGGTGGTAAATTGAAGACTGTAACCGATCCGGGTGGTAAAATAACCTATACTTATGGACCTACGGGTGATGTCGCCAAGGTCGTTTGCGGCTCGGCCGTTTATTCAATGGAATATGATTTGTTAGGCAGGCGTACGAAGTTGGTAGACCCCAATGCCGGAACTATCTTGTATGAATATGACGGTTGGGGGAATCTGAAGAAGCAAACGGATGCTCGCGGAGAGGTTGAAGAGTATACTTATGAAAATAGTGGTCGGCTCCAGTCGTATAAAAGAGGGACGGAAACTTTTTCTTATGCATATGACCCTACTTATAAGGGACAGGTCGGTTCGATCACTTATGGTGGTGCCAAAACAGAGTTCCGCTATGGTACTTACGGACGGTTAACTTCTAAAATAGAGACTGTCGATAATCGTTCTTTCCAGTTTTCATACGTTTACAATAGTAAAGGACAATTGGAAACAACGACCTACCCGAATTCGAAGTCGATAAAATACGAATATGTCAATGGCGATTTGTATAAAATAATCTGGCAGCCGAGCCAAACAACGGTTTGGCAAAAAAATGACGAAAATGCCAAAGGTCAGGTTCTGACAACTGCCCTGGGAAATGGTATGCAAGGGATTTATGCTTATAATACGATAGGGGTTCCTACATCAATAAAGGCTACAAAGGAGACGACATCTTTATTGAATATCGGCTATCAAAATATAGATGCTCGTGGTAATATAATGAATCGCAACGAGCAAAGCTCTTCCCAAAGCGAGAATTTTACTTACGACAGTATGAACCGTTTAACAACAGGGGTTGAGTATGATGAGAATGGCAATATCCTGTTCAAGGCAGATGCCGGAACCTATCAGTATGAGGCTTCCCATCCGCATGCGATCAGCAGCCTTTCTCCCACTTCCAATGAAGTGTTACCGAAATTGGATTTATCCGTGACTTATAACAGTGTCCGCTTGCCGGTACGACTTTCCGAAGGGGATAAGACTTATACGCTGACCTATAATGGTGAGAATAGTCGTGTGAAAAGCCAATTTGTACAGAATGGTTCGACCGTATTTACCAAATATTACTGTGGACCCTATGAAGAAATCCAAAAAGGCGGGACGACCCGTAAAAATTACTATATTTACGGCGATGGACAGATTGTGGCTGTTTATACGGAAGGAACGTCCGATGCCGGAATGTATTATTTCCATAACGACCACCTGGGATCTCCTGGTTGATAACCAATGCTTCCGGAAACGAAGTGCAGCGACTGAATTTTAATGCTTGGGGGCTTAGGCGCGATGCTACGAATTGGGATAATTATTCCGATTTACCGGAGATGAAGTTCGATCGTGGTTTCACAGGACATGAACATCTGGAAATGTTCGGCTTGATCAACATGAATGCGCGTTTGTATGATCCTGTGTTAGGACGTTTTCTAAGTCCGGATCCAGTTATCCAGATTCCGGAGTTTACACAGTCTTATAATGGATATTCGTATGCGTTGAATAATCCGTTGTCGTATAAAGATCCTAATGGGGAAAGCTTTATACTTGTAGCAGCTATTATTGGTGGTTGGATCGGTATGGGTACAGCAATGGTTTCCAGTGACAAGGGTGGCTGGGGATTGGCTGGTGATATGTTGAAGGGACTGTTTGTCGGTGCTGCATCGGGTGCTGCTGGTGCTTGGGCCGGAGGTGCTGTGGCCGGATCGATAACAGCTGGAGGTTTTATCAATGGTAGCCTTTCTGGTTTGGCTGGTGGTTTCAGTGGAGGTTTTGTCGGTTGTTCTGGAAATGCCTGGTTGTCTGGTGCTGGTTTTGGTGCAGGCTTGAAGGCGGGACTGATAGGAGGAGGTCTTGCTGCTGCTTTTGGTGGTGTTTCTGGAGGGTTGATCCGTGGTTTTTCGGATATGGCGAAAGGATATAGTTTTTGGGATGGGCGTAATACCTCTGGATTTGTTATTGGCACATCGGCAGATGGAAATGTTATGAAGCAAGCGGAAAATTATAATTCAAGTATCTCTGCTGATGTAAATGATGATATATTAAAAAGTCGATATTTGGAGGAATTTAATATAAAGGAAGGAGATCTTGGTATAAAAGAGATTACAACGAAAGCGGGGAGAAATATAGGCATGTCTCAGAATGGAGAATTTGTAGATGTAAGGGGGGTGAAAATGTCTGGTTATATAGATCGATATACAACAGGGAAGAGTACTGTAGGTTATATGACTCTGTATTGACTCTAATCAGCCATGTGCAACCTTATTCTGGGATAATGATGAGCAGTCCTCAGCTCAGTTTGAGGATTCTTTTTATATTTGCAACAAAAATCACCATTGCCCCTTGCATACGCATACAGTCCAGACCATACGAGTCTGCACGGTCGTATCCAAATACATTCTTCAATTCTGCGTTTTTGGCCTCGATTTTATATCGGATTTTAGCCTTTGTCTTGAACTCCTCTGTTTGTTCAAAGTCGGCTTGCTGCAGATGCTCTCCCGATTTAATCTGCACGGCATAAGACTTGCTTTTGGCACCTTCTTTATAACATCCGTTCCGCCGTGAACATGTTCTGCATTTCTCTACATCAAAGTAGAAGACAAGTGACTGGTTCTGTTTCTCTCCCTTCTTTCCCTGTCGCGCTTTTCTTATCGCCATATGCCCGGCCGGACAAACATACATTCCGGCATCCTTGTTATAATCAAAACGGTCTTCTTCCTTACGCGTGCCATTGCTGATTGTCGGATTTAACTTGGCAACCAGATCAAAACCATTTTCTTTGTCATTTGAAAGTATGATGTTGTCTTTGCCCGAATATGCAGTATCGCCGACTATGGTGTCAACGGCCATGCCGTTGGTGCGGCTCTGCTCTACAAGTTCCTGAAGCTGGGGGCCGTCCCCTTTCTCTCCGGAGGTGATTGTCGCAGCCGTTATGATGCGTTCATCACTCATTGCGATATGGGTCTTATATCCGAAGAAAGAGGCATCCTTACTCTTGTGCCCAATCCTGGCATCCTCGTCCTTGGACGTTACATAATGGTCTTCAATATCTGAAAGTACCTCCTTAAGCATGTTAAGACGCTCCTTGATTTTAGGAACTTCTGCAAGACAGGGATTGGAACCTACGACATTCAGCAGATCTTTGGTGTAGTCAAGCTCATGTTCCAGATTATCATCCGTGTTCTTTTCAGGAAGAGTATTTTTGATAGTCTCGTCCGATTCATACAGGCATTTGCGCAATTGCTTTGAGCGAAGCCGCAATATCTCAACCGGAGAATAAGGAACCGTTCCTGCGCCAGTGGATACTGGGATTGCAGCCTCGTGCCGTAAGCCGCGACCTCGATTGGGGGATTCCCGTGCCGGTGGAAGGTGCGGAAGGGAAGGTGCTGTACGTCTGGTTCGATGCGCCTATCGGATATATCTCCAATACGAAAGAACTGCTCCCCGAAAGTTGGGAAACCTGGTGGAAAGATCCTGAAACCAAGATGGTGCATTTCATCGGTAAGGATAATATCGTGTTCCACTGTATCGTGTTCCCGGCCATGCTGAAAGCCGAAGGTTCTTATAACCTGCCGGAGAATGTGCCGGCCAATGAGTTCCTGAACCTGGAAGGCGACAAGATCTCTACTTCCCGCAACTGGGCGGTTTGGTTGAACGAGTATCTGGTGGATATGCCGGGCAAGCAAGACGTGTTGCGCTATGTCTTGACGGCCAATGCTCCGGAAACAAAAGACAACGATTTCACCTGGAAAGATTTTCAGGCACGTAATAACAATGAGTTGGTTGCTATCTTAGGTAACTTTGTCAACCGTGCTTTGGTGCTTACCGAAAAGTATTTCGAAGGTAAGGTGCCGGCTGCCGGTGAGCTGACTGAGTGCCGAGAACAACGACGGCAGCCTGGCAGTCATTATGCCGGAACGGGAAGTGAAGCCGGGTAGTGAAGTGAAATAATGAAATGAGCGAGGAACAATCACTAAAGGACAAAACAGCCAAAGGATTATTCTGGGGAGGGTTCAGCAACGGTATACAACAGTTGCTGAATCTCGTTTTCGGAATATTTATCGCCCGGCTGCTCACCCCGTCGGATTATGGAATGGTGGGGATGTTAGCGATTTTCTCCCTCATAGCCGGCTCGATACAGGAGAGTGGCTTCACGGCCGCTCTTGTCAACAAGAAAGAGGTGACACACAAAGATTACAATGCTGTATTCTGGTTTAATATCATAACCAGCCTGTGCCTGTATCTGGTGTTGTTCTTGTGCGCGCCACTCATAGCCTATTTCTACAAGGTACCCGAACTGACGCCGTTGGCACGTTATTCTTTTACAGGCTTTTTCATCGCCAGTCTGGGAATCTCACACAGTGCTTATCTAAAACGGAATCTAATGGTCAAGCAGCAGGCCATGTCCTCGGTGATCGGACTGACCGTATCCGGCATTGCGGGGGTCACGCTGGCTTATCTCGGCTTTTCCTACTGGGGATATGCCACGCAAAGCATTGTCTACGTAGCTGTCAACACTGCCTGTTACTGGCATTTCACCCGTTGGCGGCCTACGCTTCAATTCAGCCTCGCGCCCATAAAAAGAAATGTTCGGATTCAGTGGTAAACTGTTAATTACCAACATATTCAATCACATCAACAACAATCTCTTCTCCGTCATATTGGGTAAGTACTACTCCAAGATAGAAGTGGGCTATTACAACCAGTCCAACAAATGGTGCGGCATGGGACAACAATTCATACTGGGCATGATAAACGGAGTGGCACAACCGGTACTTGCGAAAATATCGGAAGATACCGACCGACAGCAACGGGTATTCCGCAAGATGTTGCGTTTCACCGCCTTCATCTCATTTCCCGCCATGCTGGGACTGGGAATCATTGCGGAAGAATTAATCGTTATCTCCATTACCGACAAATGGTACTCCAGCGTATCTATCATGCAGATATTATGTATCAGCGGAGCTTTTGTCCCCATTGCCAACCTTTACCAGCAACTTATCATCAGCAAAGGAAAGTCACGCATCTTTATGTGGAACATCATAATCCTCGGCATGCTCCTGCTCACAGGCGTTCTTCTGGTACATTCTTACGGAATATATGCCATGCTTGCCATGTATGTCTCGACCAATATACTATGGCTACTGAGGTGGCATCACTTCGTGCAGCTTGAAATCGGGTTGAAACTACGCCACGCACTGGCCGATATTCTTCCCTACGCCATCATAGCAGCCTCCGTCATGGCAGTTACCTACTACACCGCCCGCCCTATCGAAAACATCTATGTTCGCCTGGCAAGCAAGATACTACTGGCAATGGCACTTTATGCAGCAGCCATGTGGGCGAGCCGTTCGGTAACTTTCGAAAGCAGCACTCTAACCGAAACCTTCTTAGCAGAAGATGTGGACGGATTGTTTGTCTGGGACAACACCCCCATGAAAATGGCCGTTCTCGTCACACTCTACCACACCTACAACACCCACCGCCTGCCTTCGTGGAAAGCATTGATGAAGGACAAGAAATTGCCCAAGACCAAACTGATGAAATGGAAACTGAAAGCAACCTGCAAGAATATAACCGGAGAGACTCTCGCTTTCCTGACCTATAAAAAACCGGTATTACTGAACTGCCACCTGAAGTTCGATCCCAACCAACACTTCCACATCCCCGAACTGGGTATAGACGGGGATTATCTCCATGCTTTCCGGAAAATGACGGAAATCACGTGGAAGTTGAACGAAGTAACCGGACGAGAATGCCGACACCTGGCAGACAACCTGCAACTCCCGCAAGAATACGTCGGTTGCCAGATACGCGGAGGCGACAAGATCACCGAAACCAACCTGCTTCCGGCAGAGTATTACATACGCCTCATCAAACAGAAAACCGACTTGCGCGATGTCTTCGTGCTGACAGATGATTACCGTATCTTCCGGCAAGTACAGTCGCTCGCCCCGGACATACGTTGGTATACCCTATGCGATTCCGGCGAGAAAGGATATGTCAACAGTGCTTTCACGCAAACGACGAAAGAGTTGAAACAGAAGCAAATGACTCGTTTTCTTTCTTCCATACAGCTACTGATGAACGCTTCCATATTCACAGGAAGCATCACCACCGGGCCCAGCCTGTTCCTGCTCAAGAAGTTCTATCCGGACATCAGTCCTGCCGACTGTTTGCTTGAGGATTTCCCGCAAGCAGCCACCCTCCCTATCCCGGGACGCAGCCAAATGGCGGCGGAATTTCTACAAGGAAACTTAAAGTTATAGTAACTTAGCAATATAATTACTACATTTGTATCATAACGTGCATTAACCGTTTCCGATGAACAAGAAATATACAGCAAAAGAGCTTGATTTGTTACATGCCGAGCTTTACGACATATTGGGAGAAACCATTCGTATCTGTCGGAAACACGACATCCCGTATTTTGTGATAGGCGGTACTGCAATCGGGGCACTCTATGACCGGGCGATACTGCCTTGGGACGACGATATAGATATCGGCATGGCACGGAAAGACTACAACAGATTTCTCGAAGTAGCCCCCCGGGAGCTGGGCGATTCCTACTTTCTTTCATGGATAGAGACAGACCCGCACACCCCGTATTATTTTGCCAAAGTCAAGAAAAACAACACCCTTTTTGTAGAAGAAATGTTCAAGAATGTCCCGATGCATCCGGGCATTTTTGTCGATATATTCCCATTCGACAAGATTCCCGACAACAAGCTGCTGCGAAGAATACAATCCGAAGCACTCGGCTTCCTCAAATGCTGCCTGATGGGAAAAGAAATATGGATGTGGAAACACTTCGGCAAATGCGAAATAGAACACCCTACAGACCGGGGAGCCTTCTCCTGCTTCTTGAATAAAGCAGTCGATGTTCTTTTCTCGAAGAAAACAATTTACCGTATGCTGGTAGCCGTTCAAAGCTGCTTCAATTCATGGAACACGAAGTATTTCAACAACGTGATGACTACCACCGACCACGTGACCGGAGAAAGCCTCCGCCACCTGCAACCGGTGCCGTTCGGACCGCTCACAGTGAACGCTCCCGACAACCTGGAAGGTTTCCTGCGATACAACTACCCGACCCTGCACCGATATACAGAAGAAGAGCAGGAAAAAGTGAACAATCACTATCCTGCCGCCCTGTCATTCAGTACAACCCCAAAACAAGAACTATGAATATGAAACCCGCTTTAGTAGATGTACCGGTACTTATACTGTTCTTCAACCGCCCGCAACAATTATCGCAAGTGTTCGAGCAGGTAAAGAAAGCACGCCCGTCACGGCTGTTTCTCTATCAAGACGGAGCACGAAACGAACGTGACCTGCCCGGAATAAAAGCCTGCCGTGAAATCGTATCACAGATAGACTGGGAATGTGAAGTAGAACGGCTTTATCAGGAAAAGAATTTCGGCTGCGACCCTTCGGAGTATATTTCGCAGAAATGGGCCTTTTCAAAAGTCGACAAGTGCATCGTATTGGAAGACGACGATGTGCCGTCAGTCTCTTTCTTCCGATTCTGCAAGGAGATGCTGGATAAATACGAATATGACACCCGCATCAGCATGATTGCCGGATTTAACCCCGAAGAAATCACCCAAGATATCCCTATGACTATTTCTTTACCACCACCTTCTCTATCTGGGGATGGGCAAGCTGGAAACGGGTAGTCGACCAATGGGATGAGTTCTACAACTTCCTGGACGACTCCTTCAATATGCAGCAACTCGAACAACTCATCAAAGAACGCAAGTTCCGGAGCGACTTCATCTATATGTGCCGGCGTCATCGCGAACACCGGAAGGCTTTTTACGAAACCATTTTCCATGCCTCCATACTGTTCAACTCCGGACTGAGCATTGTGCCCACACGCAACATGATTAACAACTTGGGAGCAACGGCGGATTCCACCCACTTTGCCGGTTCCGTCCATACGCTGCCCAAAGGCTACCGCCGCATTTTCACCATGAAGCGTTACGAAGCGGAGTTTCCTCTGAAACATCCCCGCTACGTCATTGAAAATGTAGCCTACAAAAAAAGCGTTTACCGCATCATGGGCTGGGATCATCCGTGGATCAAGATCGGACGTTCGTTCGAAGAACTGTTCCTCAACCTGAAATACGGCAATTTCTCCATCATTACGAAAGCTGTTAAAAACCGAATAAACAAATGGCTGAAAAGAAACAAGCACCACTAAAACCACTTACTATTTATTTTTACCATACCCGCCTCACGCGGGAAAGTTACGAGGAATGGAAAGAGTATAAATTCCCCGGACATATCTTGTACGGACTTCCATTGCTGGAAAAACACGGGATACATTCCGTCATGCACAAGTGCCGGTACTTCTCAAGCCGCCTGAGGCTCATGCTCTACGCAACGAAAGAAATTCTGTTCTGCAAGGAGAAATATCAGGTGCTCTACGCCACCTCTTTCCGTGGTATCGAACCGGTGATTTTCCTCCGTGCACTGGGGCTATACCGCAAGCCGATCGTTATCTGGCACCACACGGCAGTAGTCAACAGTTCCGGTTTCGCACGCGAACAAATATCCCGCCTTTTCTATAAAGGCATCGACAAGATGTTCCTGTTCAGCCGGAAGCTCATTCAGGATTCGTTGAAAACCCGGAAAGCGCCCGCCCATAAACTAAAACTGGTACACTGGGGACCGGACCTCCCTTTCTATGACCACCTGTTGGCGGAAATGCCCGACCGCAAACCGGAAGGCTTTATCTCTACCGGCAAAGAAAACCGGGATGTAAGCACTCTCTTCCAGGCATTTGCCGCCACTAAAGAGAAACTCGACTTATATATCGCCGTCTCATGCGGTAACATCAATTATAAAAACATCATTGACGGTTTCACCCTGCCCGACTCTATCCATGTACATTACACCGACGGAGTAATCCCCTACGAGCTTGCCAAACTGGTGGCGCGGAAAAGCTGTATTGTCATCTGTTGTCTGGATTTTCCCTATACCGTAGGGCTCACCACACTCGTAGAAGCATTTGCTCTCGGCATTCCCGTCATTTGTTCGCGTAACCCCAACTTCGAAATCGACATCGACAAGGAAGAAATCGGCATCACCGTAGAATATAACGATGTACAAGGCTGGATAGACGCTATCCGCTACATCGCCGACCACCCCGAAGAGGCACGGCGCATGGGAGAGAATGCCCGCAAACTGGCGGAAGAACGTTTCAACCTCGAAATCTTTTCACGCGAAATAGCAGAAAGCTTGCTGGAAATATCAAACATTTCCTCTAAAAACCGTACATTTGCATAAACTTTTGCCCATGAGAGTCCTGATTATAAATACATCTGAACGAATAGGAGGAGCAGCCATTGCAGCAAGCCGGTTGATGGAGTCACTCAAGAATAATGGTATCAAAGCCAAAATGCTGGTGCGCGACAAGCAAACGGACCAGATCAGCGTTGTGGGTTTGAAGCGCAGCTGGCTGCAAGTGTGGAAGTTCATGTGGGAACGGATCGTGATCTGGAGTGCCAACCGTTTCCAACGGTATCATCTGTTCGATGTAGACATTGCCAACACGGGAACGGACATTACCTCTCTTCCGGAATTTCGGCAGGCAGACGTCATTCACCTGCACTGGATCAATCAGGGAATGCTTTCATTGAAAGACATCCGGAAGATACTTACTTCCGGCAAACCTGTAGTCTGGACCATGCACGATATGTGGCCATGCACCGGCATCTGCCATTATGCACGCGAATGTAACAACTATCAGCAGGAATGTCACGACTGCCCGTACATCTACAAAGGCGGTAGCAAGAAAGATTTATCTTACCGCACTTTCCGTAAGAAACAGAAATTGTATAGCAACGCCCCCGTTCATTTCGTCACTTGCAGCCGTTGGTTGAAGGAACAGGCCCAGGTCAGCAGGCTGTTCGAAGGGAAAAGCGTTATCAACATCCCGAACGCGATCAATACCAACCTGTTCAAGCCACAGAACAAGGAAGAGGCACGGGCCAAATGTATGTTGCCGCAAAACAAGAAGCTGATTCTGTTCGGCTCGGTAAAGATCACCGATAAGCGGAAAGGGGCCGAATATTTAATCGAAGCCTGCAAACTGCTGGCTGAGAAACACCCGGAATGGAAAGAGTCACTGGGGGTAGTCGTATTCGGCAACCAGTCGCAGCAGTTGCAGGAACAGATTCCTTTCCATGTCTACCCGCTCCCTTACATCAAGAATGAGCACGAAGTAGTGAATATATATAATGCCGTAGACTTGTTTGTCATTCCTTCGCTGGAAGAGAATCTTCCCAACATGATTATGGAAGCAATGGCGTGCGGCGTTCCTTGCGTAGGATTCAATGTCGGCGGCATCCCCGAAATGATTGACCATCTGCACAACGGTTACGTGGCACAATACAAATCTTCGGAAGATTTTGCCAACGGCATACATTGGATATTGACGGAACCGGAATACGATGAACTCTCCGCACAAGCCTGCCGCAAAGTCTTGGGCAATTATTCGGAGAGCATCATCGCAAAGAAATATACAGATGTCTACAATAAAATAACGGGGAAATATGCATAGCGTCCATCCTACTCCCAAGTTCTCTATCATCACGGTGACCTACAATGCTGAAAAGGTACTCGAAGATACCATTCAAAGTGTGATTGCGCAGACCTATCATCACGTAGAATATATCATCGTGGACGGAGCCTCCAAAGATGGCACTTTATCTATCATCGACAGATACCGCCCACGGATACATACTGTTGTCAGCGAACCGGACAAAGGACTGTATGACGCCATGAACAAAGGAATTGCCCTCGCCAGCGGCGACTATCTCTGCTTTCTGAACGCAGGCGACTGCTTTCACGAAGACGACACGCTGCAACAAATGGTGCACACTATCAATGGTAACGAACTGCCCGACGTACTTTACGGAGAAACGGCTATCGTAGACGAGAAGAGGCATTTCCAACGTATGCGCCGTCTATCTGCCCCGGAAGTATTAACCTGGAAAAGCTTCAAACAGGAATGCTGGTCTGCCACCAGGCATTCTTCGCCCGCCATACGCTGGTGGAGCCATACGACTTGAAGTTCCGTTATTCCGCCGACTTCGACTGGTGCGTCCGCATCATGAAGAAAGCCCGCACATTGCACAATACGCACCTGACAATCATCGACTATCTTGACGAAGGTATGACCACCCAAAACCGGAAGGCTTCTCTCAAAGAAAGATTCCGCATCATGGCAAAACATTACGGGCTGATAAGTACAGTGGCACATCATGCATGGTTTGTCCTCCGGCTATTCTTCAAACCGGGACAATAAGCGCGTTGCCTAAATCGGTAACGCAAGTAATTGGTACATTAATGTACGTGCCATACGCTCCTGCCCTTTCGTGTTAGGGTGCAGACGATCGAAACCCGAATCATAAAAATAGATAAGTTGTTCCTCAATCATCGGATTCATCCCTGTCACCGAGTTAAAGTCTATCACAGGAAGCCCCCAGAGATTACCGGCTTCTTTGACTGCCTGTACATAAGCGTCCACATATTCACCGCAACTATTCTGGTAGTTCTCATCCGGCTGCACGTTCGTTTCTCCGAAATTGGCAAACGCACGATGCAACGGAGTCAGCAGAATGATTTGTTTATCAGGAAACAGCTGTTTCATCCGCGTTATCCCTATATTGATACGTCCTTTATAGGTATTACTGTCCATTACAGGGGTTCGTTTCTTGCGGGTCTCCATTTTCTTCATTTCGCCACGGGCCGCCAACACTTGTTCTTCCGTTTCCGTAAACCATTCGCCAATAGGTATACCGGCATTAAAATCATTCGTACCCATCAGGACAATGATTGCATCCACTTCCTCTCCATGTTCTTTCATCAATTGCTCCGCCTGCCGGGGCACATCGTTCCATTGTCGCCCGCTTATTCCATATACATAAGGAGTAATCCCCAACCATTCTTGTAGAAAGTCCCAGTACTTTTTAATCTTATTACCATAGCAGTTAGGATCTGTAATAGAGTCTCCTATATATCCTACCTTCTTCCCTTGCCACGGATGTTGAACCCACCCGCTATGACTGTTCTCACCGGAGTTTACGACTTTAGAAGCTTGACTCTGTCCATGCAGAAAACAAGTACAGAATAATAGAGCTGTACACGTTAGTAATAACTTGCTTTTCATTGGTATTCTATATTAAATGAGACATTTTTATTCAATAGACAGCAAATGTAACTCAAAAAAATTAAGTATGGACACAAACGTTATATTTATCTCTTATCTCATTTAGCAGACCTTTTATCATCAGCCTTATAATATTCATTTAAAATCATTTTAAGATATTGCCAACCGGCATTCACAACAGATATAATCTTGCCCGATTTATCTAGTAGAACCCCAAAAGGAATACCCGTTATAGAATATAACTCCCGTATACGTTTATCATCTTCTTTACCGGCAATACATAATTCAGGCCATAAATTCTCTTTCTTTGCCAATACAGACAACCAAGAAGCCGTGTTTACATCTAATGAAATCCCCAGAATGCCAAACCCTCTATCTTTATATTCCTGATATAACCGGACAAGATGTGGTTCTTGAGCACGACAAGGACCACACCAGCTTGCCCAAAAATCCAAAAATAATAATTCATTCTTACCCACATAATCTGATATCCTCTTTTCGTTACCCAGCGAATCAATCAAAGTAAAATCCATAAATTGTTTTCCTTTTAACTGCAAGTATCTATTTCTCTTTTCCCAATATTCATATTGAGTCTTCACATCCGCTCTGGATTTATCCCTATCAGATAGTTTTTCATAAAGTTCGGCAAAGTATGGATCATCGGAATAACTAACATCATTTAAAAAGACCTCCCTACCAAGAGCATTATGGAGATATTTATTTTTAAACTTAAACCGATAAGAAAAGAATTGTTTATAAGCATCTTGCTTCAAATCAACATCTTTCAGCATACAAAATTGTTTCCAAAGAATACCACAAGAATCTTGAAAGACTCTATATTCGTCCACCAATGGGGAATGTACGATCGATTTCTGTTTTAATTCGACCAATATATCTCCTTTCTCAAGAAAAACTTCAGCAAACAAAACCGTATCCGGATAATTTCCCAAAGAGATTATAGACTTCTCATACAAATATTCCGGGCCTGTAAAATCGAAATGCCCATTTTGCACATAAGTGGAATCAGCAGAACGGATAATATCACCAGTAAATGTAAAAAGCGTCACCAACGAATCATTATATCTGGTATCAACTCTCCCGTTAATCCTAAAATGATTATTTTGTGCACAAAGTTGAAACGCATACAACAAAGTAATCAATAATATATATCTATTAATCATTTTATCTCTCCTTCCCTTCGATAAATCAAAATTCCCTTTCTATATTTCTCGCCAAACAATTTAATCGCTTCATAATGAGACAACGCACCTCGCACCATAGTATATCCACCTCTCCGCGTACCAGTTTCAGGATCAAATACAACAGAATAATCGACAAGCGTATCATTCACCAAGATTGTCATATCTCGCACATCATAAGAAAAAGAAAGTGAATCTATTTCTGATTCCGTTTTCTTTATTGGTTTCTGAGAAAATACCATCCCACTAAGGAGCAAGCATAATAGAATAACAAAAATCGTTCTCATAATTTACAAAGTGTGTCAAAAGTATTATATTTACAAACTCTATCATTAATTAGCGCCACAAATAGATGTATATTTTCATTCATCTGGCATTTTAAAAGTGTAAGGAAAATCTTCTTTCATTGGATATGTTTTCTCTGATTGAAAGAAGGCGCGATTTAATTTAAACCCATAGGTCTTTCCTTTCTCCAGCTTACTTCTATCTAATATAATACAAAAAGTATATTTATCTTTCCAAAACGGCTGATAGTCTGTATAAGGTGGCGATATTCTTTTATCATCCAACGGCCTTATACCATAAGCACCAAACATAGGTTTAGAGAAACGTATTTGTATAGTATCAATACCTAAAGGTAATATGCTATTTGAAATAGGAAATATATCTGTAATATAGGGTTCTTTATTATCGTACTCTTTCAATACATTATCAAAATCAGATGCCGTATAGTTGACAAAACTTACTATCTCAGGCATAAAATCCTTAATGGTAGAATACAAATTACGATGATTACGAAAATGTTCCATAAACGTCATGCTTCTTTCCAGCCAGATAAAACCTTCATGTTGCCTCCATGCAGTTAAATGGGTAGCAGTGAATCCCCTATTAGGGTTATCTTTAAAATACATGATAGTCAATAGGTTGTTAAACCATTCTATCATCGTTGAATTGGCACTTCCATAAGCCAGTTTGGCCATCTTTTCTTTCACGTGAGGATAAATTATTTGCGAAGCAGAATCAATCTGAGACCAATATTGAGCAAGGCAAGGATTAGTATAGTGGTGTAACAACTCATGTACAATGACAGTTATAAGGAATCTACTATACGCCGGGTTTCCTTCTTTATCGGTACTACATCCAATAACAATTCCACGTTTTTCTCCCTTTGTTATTCCATTAAAAGCATAATTACCAGGTCCATTACAAAGAGATGCAACCACTATTGTATTTTCAGGTCCTTCGCCAAACATAGATTTAAACCACTCTGCATTCAGATCGACAAGAATAGTATTCAATCTAGTTTCAGCTATATCATATAAGCCACGATGCAGTGTATAGAAATCCTTAAATTTTGTTTGTCTATAAAAATCATTCAATAAACGGACAAATGTTCTGAAACTTTCCTCTGTCCACCTACTATCAATCATACTTATCTTTGATGCGTCACATTGTGGATCAATAATCACTTTCCCTCTCTTTATCTCAATACATCCAGTTGCCGCAGGTACAGCATCATAAGCTATTCCTTGCTCCTCTCTTATCTTTTTGATGTAAGAGATGAGCTTATGTTCTCTATATTTTGAGAAGTAATTATCAATATCGGCTGTATAACCGGGGATAGTATTATTTATATACTCTTCCGCACCAGCCAATCGAAATGCAATACTTGTCAACTCAAAGCTTTCTTTTACTTGGCTTTTAACCTGTGCTGATATATTATTAATCGCACACAATAGCATTATTGTCCATAAAGTTGTTTTCATATATTGTCTCTTTATAACTATTTAATAAGCATATCTAACTCTTTCAACTGCACATCCCCTATATGCTCCCACTTAGCAACGACTTTTCCTTCTTTATCAATCAAGACATAAAATGGAATAGCATCACAATTGTATAGGTACGACAGGTTATTCTCCTTTTCATCTTTCTCATTCGTCTCAGAACTTAAAATTTGTGGCCAAACATTCAGGTTGTATTTTCTTATAGCCTCAGACCAACTATCCTTGACTCTATCCAATGATATACCAATAATAGTCAATCCTTTCTCATTGTATTTCTTATATACTTCTTTCATTTTAGGAATCTCTTTCAAACAAGGCATACACCAACTTGCCCAAAAATCCAATAATACAAAAGTCTTATTCTTATAATTAGCTAGTTCAACCATGTCTCCAGAAATATTTTTTTTCTGATGAAATTAGGAGAGGCATTACCTATGGAGGTTCTTTTTAAGAGATCTCTTCTATCCTCTTGCTCTTCAATTTCTTTGAGAGCTAATTGCCCCATTATACTATTTTTAGTTAGCTCGGGCAATTTGTTATAAACGGAACGAACGGAGTCTATACAAATAGTCCCTCTCTCAGAAATAGAATATAATAAATTCGGAATTATTTGAAAAGAAGGGTGTTTCAATGAAAAATCCCAACGTATTCTATCCATCTTATTATGATTGGCTTTATTTATTGCAACAACATTATTTATACTATGATAAAGCGAATCTTTCATTGGAGCACCCTCCTGCATTGTATATATTCTATTCGATAAACAAATTACACTATCCAATAACTCAAAATAAAATTCCATATAAGGTTGCAATTGTTTTCGAAGTTCAACATTTTCCCTTTCAACTGTTGTACCCTCCAAACGATATCTATAAGGTTTGTTACCGTCAAGACACAGTTGCATTTGAGTTGGCTCAATATATATACAAATAAATCTATTCGAGAAATCCAGCCGTGCAGCCGTCACTCCTTCTATATCTCCTTGAAACACAAACTCACCATTGGTTACTTTCGTAGAGTCTACAATATCAATCCATTTATTTTCTTTCAGAACAGTATATGATAATTCTATATTCGTGCCTTCTTCCATATTTGTTGTCATACATCTCAACAAGAAAGTAGAAGCATAAATATTATTGCCGGTCAGCAGTACGGCGAGAAATATGATATGAAAAATTAAATTATTTGTCATAATATCCACAACTTTCAATGATTTACTCATAAGATCAAAAGTATCTTTTTCCCATATGTTTCAATGGAAGGGTAAAAACTGTAAACCTATAACATAATCGGATAATTACTTCTCTAAATATCTTATTCGAGAGCTTTTGTCCCCCAATGTCTAACCGAGGTCAATCGACTAATCTCTTCATCAAAATCGGAACGTTGTAAAGGTATAGGACGTGGCGCTTTTGCATTTACTACCTTATGTTCTTTGTTCAATAAAATGTATCTGGGGATTGATTTTATTTTAAAATACTCCGCCAAAGGAGATTTTTCGGAATACACCTCCATATATTGATTTTCAGTGATACCATATTTTTCCGAAACATTTATCCATTTTTTAGGATCTTCCTTACAACCGATATATAAATAAACAATATCTTTCTTCTTTAAGTAAGCTTTCGCCTCTCCCGATTCTGAGATATCCTTTTTACACGGACCACACCATGACGCCCAAAAATCTATATATACCGCTTTACCTTCATACTTTTGCAAAACATCTTTCAGTGATAAATTAGTAACACGCAAATCTTCATCAAAATAACCCTCAGGTATATCTTTTCTCAATATTTGCTTGTTTACCATAGGGAAATAGAGATCATAGATATATCTGTTATTTATAGACGCTTTGGCACAATCATAGAATTCGTCAGAAACCAGATATCGACGACTATAATTTTCTAAGAAATTCAACTGATCATCTCTATATTTTTTAGCAGATTGTTTATGAAGTAATATATCTTCGCCTTTTCGATAAAGTTTTGGCCAGTTTCGTACTGCTCTTTCTTTTTGAAGTATTCTCATGTTTTTCTATTTTAAGATTAAGAAATGAACGGGCTGACTGAAAGAACTATTTATACTTACATTCTTTACAAATATCTACAAAAAGAAAGCCTTCTTTTCATTCTTTTAGTCAGTCTGTAAGGTAACACAATATCCGAATCCAAATGATAAGTCATCCAAAGGTCAAATATATCTTTCAATTCGTCAGAAAACATCCAAGGATAATTGACTTCACTTTCATAGCCCCACACCACCCAAATCTGGTGTTCAGGCTTTTCAAGATCGTCTTCTAATTCACGATATAAAAAAGAAGGCTCAACATCACAACATCGGCAACCGACATTTTATCCCGATCATATGTGATATGTATATTGCCAGGTAAAATTTGCGACAGTTCATCCATTCTCAGTTGATCGTAAATAGAGAATTTTATACGGCGTATTTTCGTCCAAAATAAAATCAGCATGTCATTTTGTATTTCATAATATTTCATCTAACTTGTGTTCCAAAGTTACGAAGATACTAACTAACATCCAAAAATTACGGTAGACATTTTCCAACTTTTTTATCACTAATAACTAAACACTTACACTAATTTTCCAATAAAAAAATGGACAAGAAAAAAGTAACCATCAAAAAAGACCATTACCAAATTTGAACCAGAAAAGAAAAAACAAAATCATTTCTCATATTCTCATAAAAAGGAGTACTTGCCTGATAATTAGATATATAATTATGAGAATTAAAATATTTACATGCATTTCTCATAGCTTTATCAAGAAAAAACGCTTAAAACAATGCATTTCTCATACTATATATTGGCATTTCTCATACTGCATATTATGCTTGTCTTTGTTTCAAGAGACTAATATATGGGAGGCAATATAACCGTAATTTGTATGTTGAGTCGATAGACTACATATCTTTCGCAACCGGCATCGCTGCATTTTTCTGCCTTCATTTCTATCGTTCCACTCTAGTGAACAGGCCTATGCACTCGAGTAGACATAACCATTCACTCCAGTACACAAGCCTGTTCACTAGAGTGGAACGATTAATATTTCTTATTGAAAATCAATTGATTGCATTAGGATTATCTTTGATTGTCAGTTAGTTATAGCGGAGATGAACAATAGTTTTGCTACAGTTTATTAAGTGTTGACGATTAGATGATGAGAATAACATTCCTGATGTATGAGAAATGATTTGCTTTTTTCAGGTTCTTCTGTTGGGAGCTGGAACGAGTGGAGATAGTATAAGTCTGAAAACTCATTCAATTCGTATCATAAGTACCTTCCAAACATATTTCATCTTTAGCATCCATGATTGAACATGGTTTTGAGGTTTCAATATCAACAGATAATCATAAAATGGAAGTAAATATTCATAGTGTGTTACCGCTTTACGATAATGGTTAATTACTTCCTCCCGTGTATATAGAGGATTCCATAATTGCGGGCGACATTTGCATTCCTATGTTCCGTCAGACGATAATATGATATACGGGAAATAACCTTCAGGAGAGATAAAACGTTCAAGGATATATCCATAACGTTGCATCCTTTTCAGTGCCTTTTCATACAAAGGGAGGTAAGAGGGACTAAGAAACTCCGCTAACGTCTCCAGACATTCTACATACATAGGGTGTTTGGGGAGTTAAAGGAATCCATAATTTCTCCATGTAATGACACTACTTGTACAAACACCGTTTTTAACGCAAAGCTTTGTATTTACTTCCATAACTCCTCCGGCACATCCCCCCCGAAGAACAAGCATCATCTACACTACCTCCAATGATTTTAGAAAACTGGTCCATGCTAAGAGCTTGTTTATCACTAACCTCAGCAAGATTAATTTTCTTTATATTCTTCATTTTTGATCATTTTAATAATTTAAGATTATAACTATTCTCAATAACTACCATTATTAAACGGCCTAAATCATTTAAATCCACGCTTTTATTACTTTTTCGTTACATATAAAATACGATATTCTCAGCATCTTCCCCAAGCCGGCGAAACTCTGAATCCGATGAATGGACCTCCATTATTAAAATACCGCACTCTCTCCTCCACTATTTTCAATACGTTGACTAGCACTTTTACGCTGATGACCGAACTTAAACTTCCATGCAACTCTAAGCATAATTTGATTCTTCGTATCAGATACATAATGGCGCATATCACTTACAACATAAGGATTCATACTCTTCTCCCAAAAAGCATACGAATTACCCAAACGCCATTTCATAAGACCTGAAAAATTCCAGTTTTTCCATACGTACATTATTCCGGACGCAACTTCCCAACTGTTATAATATATCTTCTCATCACTAAATACATCTGCCCGCTTACCAAACGCTAAAGTCACCGCAAATTTCTTAAGGAACGTCCATTCTCCTCCTAATTCACCATAATAAGTATCATAGAAGTTAGAAAATGATTTTCCCTTCTCCCTTGCAAACTTGTAATTCAACCGACTAAACAAACGTAACTGCCTGTCGAAAAAACTCCAATTAATATTTCCTGTGAAATGCAGTTGATGATAATACCTGCCATTCTGTTCTTGAGTGATAAACTTCCCATTCTCCCGAAAAGTTGTAGCAAGCTGCGGATGAACCGTATATACATCATTCGCACTCAATGTGTACGTAAAATTGTTCGTACATTTATGATTGAGCATCAAGGTATTAGTATAAACAGTTGTATTCTTCAATTCCGGATTCCCCCTGCGAATCTGATAAGCATTGATTGCCTGTTCCACATTATTCAATGTGCGTAAAGCCGGAACAACCACATACGTTTCGCCCGAGTAGCGCACCTGCAATTTCTGATTGGGACGATAGCCCAACCGCCAAGTTGCTCCTAAATTTTTGCTCAAAGTCTTTTCGTCTCCCTGAATAATCCGGTTGAATGTACCCCTTACTGCTAATGAATAATCTAACTTTTTAAAGCGTCCCATCCATTCTGCATAACCATAAGTATTGTAATTATTGAATTTACTTTTATACTCAGTCGTCCCCTCATAGACATTGTCAACATAGCTCAGACGATGATTTAGCCCGACACTCAGTTTATTGGTCTTAAAACGTTTTTCATAAATTCCTTCCGCCACAACCGAATAGGTATCGCCGTCTACATCCGAAAGGATATCCGACAGCATCACATTCTCTTGCTGTTCATTATACGTATAATATGAATTAGTGTGCACATACGAACCTGCCACCTCGAAAGCCACAAATTGTTTCTTTTTCAAGCTTTTCTGAAAATACAATCCAAGCCGGGGACTCTTATTCAAACGGTTTTCCACTATTTGAATTTTCGTATTCGGCTGTCCCTCTATACGCACATCTCCCTGGCTTGCCGATTCTGTAGGAGAACCGGAATAAGACAGTTTGGCAGTAAACAACACATCGTCCGGGTTAAGATAGCTATAACCTATACCACCACGATAAGAACCTTCACGACCCTTCCCTACATTATGCCACTCTTCATTACGGGTAAGAGCGGGCATATCCTCAAAATTATAAGTAACCGTTTTCTTCGTATATCCGGAAAAACGATGATAATTCCCATTTCCCCAAAAAGAGAACTCGGATTTCGAATGATACAATTTCAGATTGGCAAGCCCATTCCCACTCGGGGATATTGCTGAATGCGAAGCATCAATTCTGCCCGAACCGCCAAATTCCTGACGTTTCACATACAAGTCGATGACAGCTTCCACCTTGCCGTAACGCATAGAAGGCATGTCGTGATATTCCACCCGCCTCACCATTTTAGGGTCTATCTGCCGTAAATCATTCAAATCAGCCGGTCCACCATTAACGCGCAATTTGACAGTACCACCAAGCACACCACTGATCGTACCCTCAACTTTACCTACCACTATTCCATGTAATTGCAGTTTGTCTACAAGATCTATCCCATCTATCGCCGTCTCCTTCTCTTGTTTACCGGGATAAATAATCTGACGGTCAAACTCCATCACAACGCGTTGTGCAGTAACTGTGGTTTCATCAAGAGCTACCGTCTGCTCCTCCAATACTATTGGCAGGTCCTTTATATGCTCCTGAATATTATGAATACGTATATGTGTACCCACATAGCCCACGCAGGAAGCGTACAGCCTGTAACTACCATGAGGAATCTTAGATAATTCGAACCGACCTTTCACGTCAGTTGTAGCAGCTTTTACGATTTTAGTACTGTCGGCCGCATCATACAAGATGACATTCGCATACTCAACAGGGATTGTTTTGACATCCGTCACTATACCTTTATAGAAGAAGTCTGGGCTTGGGCGAACATCCCAACTAACAGAGAAATTAAAATTAAACATCGTGTTCTATTCATAAGCATATTTTCTTCTAGATTCAAATGTTCCACGTCTGTGTTCATTGCTCTCAAAATATGATCTTTATATCGCATTAACAACGTCTTTAAAAGACATACCGCGTGGAATCTTTAGTTTAGCTCTCAAACGCTGCTTACGTTTACTCAGGCTTTGTAATGAAATACCAAAGAAAATAGATTGGTTTTTATGTTTTACTCCTATATAACAGAAATAACAAAGAGCAATTTCCTCTTCAGATAGACAATCATGTTTAGCCAACCATATTTTTAAAGCATTTCCATAAAGGATATCCATAAGGGCAAATAACTGCTTCCATTCTTCAGTTATCAATTTGTGGCAAAGAGTAACAGGAGATAGAATAGTATGCATCAATATATTAATTGATTTCTGATATTTGAAGAACTCTTCATTATCCAAACAACTAGTTCTCAATTCCATATACAAAATTAGTATTCATACGCTTCCTCCTTGTTTAATCATAAGATATAGCGGTGTTTTTCATAGTATCTTCATTATCACAATTGTTTTGTACGCATCGTCAACCGGATATATCCGTCCTTCGACTGCTCCTTCAGTGAAATACCGATACGTGTATAGGCCGGAGAGTTCACCTCAATCGTTTCAGAAGTAAACGCGACTTTGCCAGACGCTTCAATCGTAACGGTCATCTGTTCTGTGCCGGTAGTAAGCAAGAGATGTGTATCATCAATAATTTTCCAGTTGGCTTGTGTTGTTATGGCTGTTTCGAACCGGATAGGTGCATTGGCCGTAAATTCGTCACCCACAGTAAAGCTACCTTTCTCTTGACGGTCATAGACGAAAGTGCGAACCAACTTATCCAGACTGGGGGTGGAATAAGCCGAAGTATAGTCAATACTAAGCAAATCTTTTACGTCCGTAAATTCTTTCTTGAGTACAATGGCGCTCGCTTTGGCACCGGAGGACTGTGTTTTTCCGTCTACTACCGGAACTGGATGACCGAAAGAACCTTTGATCTTATACTTCTCGGGAGCTTCCGCACTAAAATAATCACCCGGATAAGAGAAAGGACCGCCTTGATCGCCGACCATAGTGCACTTTCCTAGAGCGACGGCATAAGAGCCGATGTCATTATGGTTATGATTTTCGGCATTATTACCCCCTTTGGCCGAGACAGCCAACGTACACGAGCTGCCCTTAGCAGGACGTGCAACCAAGATTCCTGCCTTTTCATAATACGCCCGCAAAGAATCGGAACCTTCCTGCAATGCCTGACGAATGCCGTCTGTCATTTCCATTTTCCATACCTGATGAGGGAACAACTCTATGAGATAAAGAGAGAAATTATTGCCGGAAGGGAGAATATATTTTTCTTCCGCAGAGGTGATACCAAGCGCACGGTCACAGTAATCGAGGATGAACTTATCAGGCGATAAACCGATACGGCAGTCGGAATAAGCAGGACATACGCCTTCATTCATCTGTATCTTCCTGCCATATTGAGCAATATGCACAAATTTAGGTTCACGGAAGAAATCTATCTTGCCTTGCGTGGCACGGCATACTTCCTCACGCAGCAAGATATATGCACGGAAACCATAATTATAGTAGCCGACCCCTTCGCTGCAATAACCGTCATCGGCATATCCTTTCATACCGTATACATTATATTTCTCGGCTGCGGCAACAAAATAAGCGCGTTCCTCCTTATCCGCCAGCAAAGTGAGGGCAGCACCCGTAACACCTGCCAGACAAACCGAGTTCCAGTTATTTGTAACCGTAAACCACCAGAAAGGCTTTGTCTCTTCCAGGCAACGGTATACAGGACGAAATACTTTCTCGCGGAAAGCACACTGCACGCGGGCCTTTACTTCCGGTGACAAACGGTCGTCGAGCATAGCAACACACTGCGCAATTCCGTTTCCGGCAGTGGCAACTACCAAATCGACATAATAATCTGTTCCATGATAATTATTCAGATTGCGGTCGTGAGCCGGAATCGACCAGGAGTTCTGGTTGCAGAGAGCAACCAGAGCCTTTTCAATAGCAGGAATGTAACGTCTTTTATTCTCCATACATTCAGCCAATGTCAACCGAAACAGATAATGGTAACGGGCATTTATCATATTTTCGCCCGGCAGGCGGACATTGGTTTTGTTCAGATGCAGATACAAGGAGTCAACAAAAGGAGGCATCCCCTTTTTCAGCAATGCAGGTGCTTCTTCTGTCAGCAGTTTTTCTGCCTTGCTACTCTCTTTTACTTTGTTCCAGAAGGTGCGGTCTTTATAAGAAACGCCTATTCCTTCCGGTTTATCGGGCAACATTGCAGCAATCTCACGGATACGGCTTTGGGAAATATTCGCATGCTGCCTCGAAGTGTCCTGTGCCATACGGTAAACTTCCGTCCCTGCCATCAGGAAAGCTCCCGGACCGTAGACTTCTGTCATATCGGGAGTCACCTTTTTCGGATCAGCGCCGATAGGTTGCACATATCCCAGTTTACCGTCTTCTCCCACAGCCGACACTAATGCTTGCCAGCCTTTCTCCACCACAGGCATGAATTCTTCTTTTGGCAAAAGTCCTTCGTTTATCCCATAAGCCAGCGCATACACGAAGAAACCGCTGCAACTCGTTTCGGGCGACGGATAAGAAGCCGGGTCAAGCAGACTCGCATGCCAGAAGCCGTCCTTATTCTGCAAAGGAGCAATCCGGCGGCATAGCTTTTGGAACAAGTCCTGATAGAACGGACGGTATTTGCTCTTGGCAGGAAGTTCACGTAAAAGCTCAACGAGCCCTCCGAGTACCCAGCCATTGCCACGCCCCCAGAACACTTTCGCGCCATTCGCCTCCTTCATCGTAAAGTAACGGTGGTCACGATAGAAAAGATTGTCTTCTTTATCAAACAGATAATTGTAAGTAGCTTTATATTCCTTATCCATGAAACGGATGAACTTCTTGTCACCCGTGATATTGTAGAGTTTCATGTAAACAGGAGGTGCCATGAACAGTGCGTCACACCAAGTCCAGTGTTCCAAGGTGGTTGCATCGCCATAGTCCAACTCGAACGAACCGGAAGGAGGATTGGCAATCACCCATTCGGCACGTGCCTGTGTCGGGACAAGCATACTTTTTCTTTTGTACTTTTCATACATATACAAATACATCTGCGAGACACAGATATCGTCAGCATGATACATCCGTTGATTTACCTGCCAGTAATTGCGGTTCCCCAGCCGCAACAGCCATTTGTAGTATGAATCATCTTTATCCGTCTGTTCGGCTATTGCAGCCCAGTGGACAAGTCCCAAATAGAAAGTGGCATTTACCCAATTGAGATCACCGTAAATAGCCTTGTTGTAATGAGCAATCTGCCAGTCGGCCACCCGCCGCATCGACTGCTTCACTTCTGTTTTAACAAATGTCTGCGCAACTGTAGTACACAAATAGCCCATGCATAGGGCAAGGGTTAAAAGTAATTTCTTCATAATACTATAATTTTATTTAAGACAAAGATACCGGGCTTTATGGACTTAATAGAGTCATATTTTCCGTTTAAGCTGCTCTTATCTTCCATAAAGAAAGAAAAAAGCAGCTTTTTGAACAACTCTACTAACTAACCCAATTACTGAACACCCGATCTACGAGTATTCAATCTCTTATCTACTAACAAGCCGTCAATGATCTTCAACCCGAATTTCACTTGACGTTTTGCCTTAAACTTCAAAAGAAATAAGTCAACGGTTCCTTCAAGCGTCTTCTTATTTCCTACATTGACAAAGGTAGGATACAAGGCTTTTGAACCATTGGAATGGAGACGGTCGTAAGTCAGATTCTCCATTGCATTCATGTGTTGCAACTCCACGCCGACAAACTCATAATCCTGTTGATTGTAAGGTAAAGCAAAACTGAATGCGTTGACTGCACGCAGATCAACACCTTTTACCTGAATTTCAATAATCTCATCTTTGTCATATACTTGTTTCGAGGTGCTTATCTCAATCGTACCGTCCACCTTTTCCGTACCACGGTTATCAACACCGCCTTCAAGCTGCGTGGCGACCACCGAAATATCATAAGCGTCAATCAGACCGTTCTTATTGATATCACCATTGCTGATGTATCCTTCAAAATCGGAATCGCCCTTTCTCAGTCCTGTATAGTTGGTATAAGATGTCAGGTCATTGCCGTCAATCTTACCGTCGACGTTAATGTCTCCTTGAAGATAGCTTTCCGTTCCGGGCACCTTGAATACATAGATTTCCTTACCGGAGCCGTAGTTGCCGACTGCTTCCGTAACGGATAGTTTGATATAGCGGGCAGTAGGATGTTGGGTGAAATTGAATACCTTCACCTCATCGTCACGCTGCCATTCAAATGTTCCGGCTTCCGTCCACTGTTCTTTGTTCATACTATAAGAAACGGTTCCTTTCAGCAATGTTCCGTTACCGGCGTTTGTACGTGGCAGATAGTGGAATTTATCCAGTTGGTTGACAGTCACCAGGTCCATAACCAGTTCGAACGGAACGGCTTTTTCCCCGTATTTCGAGTGCCAGATATCTCCGGACTCTACAAAGTCGAACAGACGTTTCACGCCTACTCTTCCTTGCGAAGCGGCCGTACATTCGCCCCTGATACCACGAATAGCAAATTCAAGCGGATCGGACTTGGTCGCAGCACCGAACTCTGTCCAGGCGGAAGCTCCGTCTTTATTGACAGCACGTATTTTAAATGAGTAGGGCGTTTCGGGAGTCAGGTCTCCAAACAGTAGTTCCGTATCCTTTATCGTAGTATATAGCATATTCATAAAGTCAATCTCATAGAAATCGGCATTGGCCACTTTATCCCATGTCGGTTTCAAGGTATAGGCTTCCGTATTGTCGGCAGTAACCCGGGCAACAGGAGCAGCCAGAGTTCCGGAAGTGATCCGATAGCGGTCTTCGGGAATAAAACGGAATCCCTCAATGCGCAATGTCGTAGTATTGGCCGTAATATCGGTGACACCCAGTTTCACCAAAAGTTGCGGGTTCTTGGTGATAACGGTCTTTTCAAACTCGCTTCCCTTAGTCGCAAACCGATTCAGATCGGGAGCCTCATCGTAGAAGAAGACGTTTTCACCCTTTGCAAATTCATCTTTCGAAGCGGCCTTTGTCAGTTTCACTTTTTTCTTTCCCACTTGTGCCGTCACTTTTTTCGGCAGAGAAGTGACATTGATTCTGAACTCTGTAACCTTTTCTTTCACAAAGCCCGTAAAATCACCCTTTGCCGGATGAATGGTCACAGTAACGTCATTCTTGCTGCCAACCTCGGACTCAATATTGGTTGTTACTCCTTTACCCCGTTTGTATTCTTCGGATACACCGTCGTCGTCATATTCGGTAAAAGAACTCTTGCCGTACGGGTAAAGCTCATAGATACGGATTCCTTTATCAATCTCATTTACATTATTATTAGGATTCGTCAGCGGAATAATCGCTCCGTTCTTCACGAATACGGGAAGCTTCCAGAGAGGAGCTGCAAAATTGTTGAGTATGCGGTTCCCGTCGTATTTTTCGCCCGTAAAATAATCAATCCATACGCCTTCGGGCAAGTAAATGCCGTTACGGATATCATTTCCCTGCTCGTCAGCTTTGGTTGCCTGATAGATAGGAGCAACCAGAAAATAAGGCCCGTATAGATACTGGTACTGTGTAGCCGTACCTTGAGTATAGGCATTCGGGTATTCCAGAAACATCGCTCTTATCATCGGCATACCGTCTACAGCTTCCTTAGCGATACTGTAAGCATAAGGCATCAGTTCCGATTTCAGTTTCAGATACCAGCGGTTAATGGAGGTTGCCGGTTCTCCCAAGGCGTGCGGGTATTTCTCATTCGCTCCCCAACCGTCCATGTTCAGTTCCATTGGAGTAAACGTTTTCCATTGGAAATCACGGGTATTCACCTGCACATTCCTGCCACCGAAAATACCGTCCATGTCAGAAGTGATATTCGGCTGACCGGACAGTCCCGAGCCAATATAGGTCGGGATGTGGAAACGGATATATTCCCATACGCCTCCCGTCTGGTCACCCGACCAGATGCCCGCATAGCGCTGTGTGCCCGCCCAGCCGTCAAGGGAGATGATAAACGGTCTGGCGTCACTTCCATAGTAAGGCATTATATGTCCGACATCGGCTACTCCGTTCAATCCGAAAGAATAGCCGGCACCGACCCAGGCTACATCCGTTTTCAACACGCGTACTCCGGCATCCCTTACTTCTTTCACAATATCTCTCTGCAGCAAAGCGCTCACTCCTTCCTTAGGGTGCAGGTCAGACTGTGTCCACAGGCCGATTTCCACTCCGTTCTGACGGGCATAGTCACCCAGACTTTTCAGATTTTGTATATTACCGTCCAATGTTTCCGTCTGTCCGTAGCCGGCTCCATAGCCGTCGTTCGGAAGTAGCCAGCCCAACGGCATGTCATGGTTCTTATAACGGTCGATTACCGCACGTGCAGAGAACTGATAATTGTTCTTCTCGCCGTTCAACGATTCTTTGATTCCGCCATTGTCCTTCTGGCTCTCTTTATATCGCTTTCCGTCTTCAAACAGAATGCCTTTCTCGTTTTCTGTCCAATAGTCACGGTTATAAGCGTTCAGATGTCCCTGATAGAAACCGAATTTAGGTAACAATACGGGATTTCCTGTCAGTTGGTAGAAGTCATTCAACAGAGCTACCGCACCGTCATTAATCATGTAGAACACATCCAGATAGTCTGATTCGTGAGACAATTTCACCTTTCCCTCTTCGGATGCTCCGAAGTCGTACTTCCCTTTTTTGAAGGTATACCACATCATACCGTAGCCGTTGGTAGACCAGTAGTAAGGGGTAGGAGAGGCGACTCCCCCGTCTGTCCAACTGTTCTGGTTCTCGATAGAAATCACCTTACCCTTATGGGAGAACCGACCGTTCTGAACACCGCCACCGTAGAAGTATTCCTGCGGATTCTCTTTCAATGTCAGGGTTACTTTCCCTTTCTCAAAAAGAGGCGCTTCCAGTTCTTCCACTACAACAGTATTGGTTGCCAGATTAGTTACCTTAAGCAAGGATGTCTTTTTATCCAGCCGGACTTTTATCTTTCCGGTAGTGAGAAAAACAAAATCTGTATTCTCTTCCAAATCCAGCTTTGAAACCGCCTTTCTGGGATTGTCGACTAATATCTGCGCCGCCGGCTTTGCTTGAGGATCCCGGATCACGCTTCCTGAGTTGTCCTGAAATACACGAAAGATATTTTCCCCGTAGAAGTCCAGTGTCATACGCTGGCTATTGGGGAATAGTATTTCAACGGTGGTGGGGTTTATCTTTTTGGCACCGACAATGGGAGACAACACTTCTGTCTCTATCGCATTATTATATAACCTAGCCTGTATTAATGAAGGAGGTAACATCACAGATAGCCCCAATATAAACAAAAGTGATTTCTTCCATCTACTTGTTGTAGTTAGATTTCTCATATATTTTACAAATTAATGAATAATGTGAATCAGTTGCTAAAAATCAGCTGCTATATGCAACTAACAACAGTCACAAACCTAATAATTAAATTTTCTTTCTATTATACTCTTATTTTATTAATCAAATATAGCTTTCTCAGATAGACGTACCACCTGCCTACAATTATTCTTCAATTCAAATACGACTACCCGGTTAATACCTTTAGCTAGTATAGCAGCTGGTACCGGAATAGTCCGCTGAGAAATATTCTCCCAAAAAGAACCTATATACTGCCCGTTTATCCAGACTTCTCCCATTCCCCAGCCCGAAGTATCTAAAAAGATGTCTGTCGGAGTTTCTATCTCAAAAGTACCGCGATAGAAGCAAGGAGACTGTTTTGTTTGACAAGGGGTAAACTGGAGTTCTTCCACGTCACAGTCACGTATCAGGAGAGGTGTCATTTTCCAGTTCTCTATTTCAACATCTTCTAAAGTGATACTCCCGAAAAGTCCCTTGAATTGTCCAATATCTCAGGTCCATAAGTAATACGCCCTATATTCTCTGCATAAAGTTGCAGATGATGTGTACCCGTAGAAACAGTCAGCTTAATATTCTTCTGATTATCAGTGATCCAGCCTTGTAATCTTCCATCAACATAGACTGAGGCATAGTCCCGAATATTCTCTACCGCCAATATTGGATCCACATCCTCCACAGTAATCTCCGCCTCATATAAAGCATAGCCGAACTCAATGCCCAATTCATTCATCGGCAGCAATCCCTCTGATTCCTGAACATCACCATACACTTGCTCTAAAGCCGCGACTTCCTGCATCGGAATCTCCTGTGCAGATAAAGTCAGTAAGGACAGGCAAAATAAACAACATATAAATAATTCTCTTTGCATAACTATTTTATTAAAAAGGATTGAATAAACTCTTCTTTTACAGTTGCTCGGGGAGCAAATTGGCCACTCTTCACATATTGATCAATACTCTTCAGCAATTGTTGAGTAGCAGGACGTTTATCCAGATCTTTCCGAGTATCAACAGCCAATACCAACAGTTTACCATTGTTTACCCTAGCCTCAAAGCCAATCCCTAGTTTCTGATTGGTTTCATAGCTATCCATTGCCTATCGGGAGAGAAACGGAAATGCCTCGTGGGAAGAATGGCAGGCGGATACCCTTGCAGCAGAGCTGCTGATGCCAACATTTCTGATCAATGCCGAAATAGAACGTGTATCGTTGACTCTGCCAAATGGGATTCTGTACAAATCAGTATT
>VOFI01004190.1_pt1 | contig 33749 bp, 52 predicted proteins | sample 5384131 | NCBI WGS metagenome assembly VOFI01 (sample SAMN12384728, study PRJNA508395) | human gut metagenome | isolation source: healthy gut H | host: Homo sapiens
CTCGCGCTCCTGCTCGGCGATGCGGCGCTCGAGGATTTCCCCTGGCGGCGCCTTTCCGCCCCCTCTCTTTCCGGCCACGCTTCTCGGCCCCCTTCCTCCTGCTCCTCCCTGCGCGCGCCCTGCGGTCCACCCGCCGGCACGCGATTCCCCTGACCCGCCTCCCAGGGCCTGCTTCCCGTCAGTGCACACGAGCACGCCGTCCGGACAGCGCATGGCGCGCGAGCATCGCCAGGTACCTCTCCGCCGTGAAGGCCCGTCGGGCGCCAGAGCCCATGAGCCAGAAGGGCATCGATGCCGCCATGACGGGCAGCGTCGCCGCGTCCACCGACACCCCCAGCGCCAGGTTGAGCGCCGCCGCCGTCGCCCCGGAGGACGCGCCCCCCGGGCGGTGCACGCGAGCGTTCTCGCCGAGAGCTTGCCGACGACCTTCTCCGTGTACCTCCCGATGTCCTTGTGGACCGCCACGCTCAGCATCGGGTCGCCCCTACGCGGGAAGCCAGCTCGTGTCGAGCATGCCGAATGTAGACGGCGGCGGCGATGATGATCGCGCCGCCGGCGATGGTCGATATTGCGCTCGCTATGGATGCGCCGCCCTGCTGCTCGCGGATGGCGAGGCCGAGCGAGACGGCGCCCCATACGATGAGACGAAGCCCCAGGAAGGTCACGCATCCCGAGACCAGGTTGATGATGTTCGCCAACATCAGGCATCTCCTTTCCATGTATTCCGAGTAGTCGAAGGGCAGGCGGTGCGACGCCCGGGATGCCCGGATACACTTCGCGCCACCTCCGGTGGTCCTCGATGTCGAACTTGCGATCCCTCAGCGGGTTCGCCCCCGCGATGAGGACGATCGCCTCGTCGCGGGCAGCCTCGCCACCTCCGGAGGGCTGCACGAGGTCTCGCTCGAGGGTGCTCCAGTTCGGGTCGACGAGGCGGACTGGCCGCGGCTCTCGTTCCACGTGACGGTCGACACGGTCTCCTTTCCCACCGACTCGGAGATCTCCTTCGCCGTCTCGTTCGACTTCCCGCCGAGGAACAGCAGGGTGTCGCAGCAGTCGACGATCGTCGCGCGTTGTCCTTGTAGGCGGCTTTGAGCTGGGAGAGAGACTGGAGCCCGAATGCCATCGAGATGTTGCGACTGCGCACGACCGCCACCATCCGCTCGACGTCGGGCAGCCGCCCGATGTTGGCGAACTCGTCCATGAGCAGCGTCACCGGCACGGGAAGCGAGCCCCCGTATTCGACGAGGGCGCGCTTGCAGAGGATGCTCATCGTCTGCCAGAGCATGATCGAGAACAGGAACGAGTAGAGGGAGGAGGTGTCGGACATGACGGCGAACACCGCCCGTCTCCCTTCGGCGTCGCCGAGCCGGTCGAGCTCCATCTCGTCGCGGCTGACGAGCTCGCACCTGGGGTATGGCGAAAGGCTCCATGCGCGTGTTGCAGGGAGACCAGGATCGACTTCCAGGGTCTTTCCCGCGGCGTCCTTGAACATCTTGTAGTGGAGGAGGGGAAGTCCGAGTCGACGGGGACGGGCTCTGGCGACCTCACCGGCAGGAGCCTGCGGGTCGTAGGAGGCCCTCCTCGTCGGGAAGCCCGCCGTCGCCGCCGAACGCCGCGACGCAGCGCATCCCGGTCTCCACCTCCTCGGAAAAGCAGGTCGAGCGGGCTGCGGTACGATTCGTCCGACTCCTTCGCCTTCGCGAGGGAGGCAGGGTGACCACCCCCCCCGACAGCGAGCGGTCCCGGCGGGCAGTGCACCTCCCAGGTACCCCGGATGAAGCGCCACGCAGAGTGAGCCTCGGCGTTCTCCTCCCAGAAGGGGTCTCCCTCGCGGTCTCCGGGTCGTAAGTTCCTCTTGGCAGTGTATGACACGAACTCGAGGATATCCGCCTCGTCGCGGATGTACGCCAGGGGTTGTAGTGGAGGGACTTGGAGAAGTCGACCGTGTTGAACGGCCAGTATCTTGTATCCCGGGCGGCTTTCGAGCATGTGCCCCATCCAGCGGCCCTTCGGGTCGGTCACGAGGTAGTTCGGAGTTCAGCTGCATGATGTTGGGCTCGGAAGAACCCCCTCGCTTCCCGGCCGGAGCCGCCCACCACGTTCCTGCCGCGCCCAGCGCTGGTCGTGAAACGTCGGTCCACTCCGCCATCCCTGAAGTGCTTGGGGAGGACGATGTTTCTGTCGGTCCCGAGGTTCATGCGACCGTTCGCCCCTCGCGGATTTGTGCCCCAGCGGCGCCGTTGCCTTCCTCGCCCTGCTGCCCGGTTCCTGCGTGAGCGACCACGCTCCAGCACATTATCGGTGGCGGCCACGAGCCCTGCCGGAGCGCGCGGCAGCCCTTTGCTGAGAGGGGGCCGTCCTGAAGCAGAGCGAAGGAAGGCGCCGGCCCGTTTCCCGTGAGGTTGGACGCGGGCTGCCCGGAAGGGCGAGAGCAGGTGCGGCGTACGAGTTCCTTCCGAGGAGGAAGGGCCGGCGATGGAGGCGAGGGCTGCCGCTGCCATGATTCGTGCAGTCGTCATCTCGCCCGCACCTCTGCATGCGGGGTCCGCGTTGCGCGCGCGTGGTGGCGCCTGGCCGACGCTACGGCAAGTGGGCCTGCCTTAGTGCTCCTGAGCGGGATGCTCGTCCGGTGCCCCGGGTGGCCTTGCGGGCCTTGCTGGCGGAGTTCCAGTAAAAGTTTCGCATCGCCGCGTCGGTCTCGCGCGGCAACCCGCCGAACGAGCCACACTTCTTGGCGTCCCGCGACGCGGAAACGAAGGTGCTCCCCGGTGCCTGACGAACCACGCCGAGTCGACGGCGGCGCCCTGAGCTTCTGGCCTCGATGATCCCCTTGATGCTCGTCGGCATAGTCCTCGATCTCCTGAAACTCGGCCATGTCGAGCTTCTGCCCATTCGGCGGGCTTCGCGGGCATCGCCTTCCCCGCGGCTGCCGCGCGTCGCGGCCGTGGCGTTCTCCTGAACGCGCTCCGCATCCGCCTCGCACGGTCGTACACATCGCCCTCTCCGCCCATGCGCTCCCCCCGCGAAGTCCTCTATCATCTTTCTCCGGCGTCGTCGCCGTAATCGCTCGCCATTCTCGACCCCTTCCGCATCGGAAGGTCGCGCCTCCCGCTTCCTCAAACAGATTGCTCGCCATGCCTCGGGCATGGCGAAGGCGGTGGAAGGCCGATGGCGCGAAAAATGCAGGGCAGGGCTATGAGTGCCGAGAGGGCGGCGGTCTGGGCGGTATGCCTGGCGGCGCGGTCCATGCGGCACCTCCTCGCTAGAATCGAAAGGGCCCGCATGGTCGCCGCCCGTAGTCCTCCGCCATCCTCCTGCGTTTCGGGTCGCTCGCCTGCCCGTTCCTTCGTGAGGAAGCAGGCGAGGCTCATGTCCATGACCGCGCAGAGGCGGACGAACTCGTCGACGACGCTGCCCGTTGAGGACGTACCAGAGGCGCTTCTGTCCACATTGATTCTGGCGGGCGACGCTGATGCCGCGGTCCTGTCGCGCCCGCTCTATCCTTTGCGACTATGAGATTGGCCTGGTTCCTTTATTTCGTAAATAATGTCTGCGACGTTCTCGACCAGCCTCTTATCGTGGGAGACGAACACTATCGTTCCGGCATAGGCGCTCATCATCTGCTCGAGGGCTTCGGCGCTCTTGATGTCCAGGTAATTTCCAGGCTCGTCCATGAGCAAGATGTTGTATCTGCCCAGCAGCATCTTCGCGAGCAGCAGCTTGATGACTTCGCCTCCCGAGAGAGCGCCAACGTCCTTTGCCAGGTCGCGCGGTCCGATTCCCATAGAGGCGAGGATGCCTCGAATTTCGGTCATGCTGTACTCGCAACCATCCTGCATGAACGAGATCGCAGACTGACGGGCGTCGAACTTGTAGCCTGTTTGCTCGAAGTAACCGATCTCTGCCTTGGGAGAGATGTTGATACCGTCGGCGCGTCGAGCGATTGCCTTCAGCAGGCTGGTCTTTCCTGTACCGTTGCCACCGGTGATGGCCACTTTGGCACCGAGCGGTATCTCGAATTTCGCGTGGTCATAGAGCATGCAGTTGCCGAAGCTCAAGCTGAAATCGTCTGCCGAGATGGGAAATTTACTATGCAGTTCCAGGGCCTTGCTCTGGCGGAACCGCACGGTGCGAATGCTGTCTGGGGCCTCAATCCCTTCGAGCGCTTCAGGCGCTTCTCCATGTCCTTAGCCGCCTGGTACATCCTCTTCTGTTTGGTGCCGGTTGCTTTCTGATGCCCCAATCGACCTGCATACTCGTTGCTTTTTTCGCAGCCTTCTGCTTGGCGTCGACCTGCCGTGCTTTTTCCGTTGTTTTTCGATGGCGGCTTCAAGGCGCTCGCGCTCGCGCATCGCCTCTTCGTATCGAGCCGCCTGAAGCTTTGCGCTCTTCTTCTTTCTGTCGCAGATAGTCGGAGTAGTCACCCCAGAATTCGGAAATACCGCCGTCTTTGAGCTCCCAGATCTTGTCTACCACCTGATCGAGAAAAATGACGGTCATGGCTCACAATGAGCAGGGCTCCATCAAATGCCTTGAGTTGTCCGACGAGAAGGCTGATGCCGTCTTGGTCGAGGTGGCTCGTAGGCTCATCAGCGAAGATCGCGCTTGCATGCTGGGGAGAGTGCAGAGGCAATCTTGGCGCGTGTTTCCTCCCCGCCGCTCATCGTCTCCTGCGCCACTCCGGCGACGTTGAGACGGGAGAGCATCTCACCACTGTCCTGAGCCGCATCAAGGTCGAGTTCATCGAGTTGGCCGATGAGGGCAATGCTGCCGAAGCGCCTGACGTCGGCGTCCGCAATGGTAAGATTGCCGCTCAGAATTTTAAGCAGGCTGGTTTTGCCTGCGCCATTGTCTCCACCAAGCCGATGCGATCGTAGGAGTAGATTTCCAACTCTTCGATATCCAGGATATCGCGGCCGGCATATTCCAAAAAGATGTCTTTAGCTTTGACTATGAGTTCCATAGGTTGAACCGCCTTTTGTGTATTAGCCTTTTTACTGGAAGCGCAGCCATGCCAAAAAAGATTGCTCACGTCGATTTTTCGCCTTTGCCCAATTGCCGGCGCGAGCGTTTTGACCTTGCGCAAGCCGGCAAATCCGAAAATGATAGTTGGCGACGAATAAGGAGCGCGATGTGGGATGTCGGCGCAATACCTCGTCGTCGCAAGGGCTTGAAGGCTGACGCGTGAACCGATGGCTGCCGCCTCTTTTTTTCGAATACTTGGGCTATTGAATCCGCCCGGTATCTCTTTTCCCCACGTTTCGGACGCTCGGAGCAAGCAGCATAGCCATCGCAAGCAGTACCATGGTCGCTCCAGAGCCGACGAACCATAACGGAGCTCCAAGCAGATCCGCAAAAACGGAGGGGGCCGCGAGGCCCATGGGCATGGCCCACGCCATGATGGTTCCGTAGAGGCCGAAAACGCGGCCTAGGTACTCAGGAGGTATCTGCTCCTGCATAAGGGCAGTCTGGGTTCCCGCGTACAACGGGGAGCATGCGCCCATAAGAAAGCTCGCCGGTAGGAAAACGGCGAACAGCGACGGGCCGAGCAATCCGGATGCGATTGCGACGACGCCGAAGCCGGCGATCGCGGCGACCATGGTGAGCGACCTATTGCGGAACCCTCCCGTGGCCGCCAAAATGCCGGACCCAGCCAGCATGCCTGCGGAGAAAAGGACCTCCACCAAAGCAGCATCCCCCGTGCTACCGCCAAAATGTCCCAAGGTCATTATTGGGAACAATGCCGCGAGTGGGGAGAACGCGAAAGCGAAGACGAACCCGCACCAAAGAAGGGCGAACAGCCCCCTGTATCCCCTGATCAGCTTGTAGCCGTCCGAAATCTCAGAGAAAAGTTCTCGAACTTTATTGGAAAAGGACGAGCTGCGGTCGGCTTCGTCGAGGCCTCCTGCGCCTATCTGTGCGGCGAGGACAGCTAGAGAAGCGAAAAGCGCCCCCAGCACGTCGAGGGCAATCATGGCGGTAATGCCCGCCACAGGATAAATCACTGCCGCGAGCGCGGCGCCAAGAAATGTATCCGGCGGACTGAATCGCCTGCATCATCTCCCGATAGGCGAACGAGATGCTCCGGTGGGGCGAGATGGGGCGTGAGAGATTGGGAGGCTGGCGTGTAGAACGAAGTACCAACTGCACGGAGAAACAGGGCGATGAGAATTGACCATGCAGGTAAGCTGCCGGCCAACGAGGCAATCGCCAAGGCGGCGCCCACCGCGGCAACGAAGAGGTCGGCGCCGATGAGAACACGTTTCAAAGGCAGCCTGTCGACAACGGCGCCCGCAAGGACTCCGAACAAAGCAATCGGCAGAAAGCCTGCTAACGATGCTAAGGAGAGGAGGAAGACGACCCTGTCGTGAGGGCGATATGCCAAATGAGACCCATTTGGAGAATCAAGCTCGTCAATGTCGACACGAGCTCCCCGCCCCCATACTGAAACAAATCTTAAATTGCCATGAATGGCACAGCAGAAACAGACCTGCGCCGAGAGGTTTCAAATATCATGGTTATGTCCAATCGTGAAATGGCGTGCAGAAAAACAGCGCGACGCCACAACAGCGCCGCTTTCTAGGCGCTCATCCACGTGCGGAAAAAAGACCAACCACGACACCCCTCCTTTGTTAATTCGGTCTGGCAAACCATGTAATATTAACGAGGCTTGAGTTTGCCTGTCAAGAATCGACCATCGGTAAGCGCAGTCCTCTCTGGCCATTCGATTCCCTACCCGTACATGATGACCCTCCGCCCAGGTCGCGGAGTTCACCTGCGCCACCAGCCAGGAGGTGCGCCGCCTCCTCGCCCGCGGTGAGCTTCGGGGGCTGCCGCGTCGGCAAGAAGTGGCTCGTACCGAAGCTCGCCCTGCTGAACTACCTGTATAAGGACGAGGGCCGCGAGGGCCTGCAGTCTGTTTGACGAACGACAACCCATGCAGCTGCTTCACTGCGACAAAACCATACAAACTCCCTCGACGAGGTGCGCGAGGCGCGGCACGCCGCGGCGAAAGCGCAGGGGCGATTCGCGCACCACCGCCTACGAGCTCACCATCCGCATCCCCCGAGGAAGCACCGTCGTCATTTCGGCGGGAAGAAGAAACTCACCCGCGTGGTGTTCGCCCTCAACAAAGAAGATCGACCTCAAAGGGCAGGTCCGCGCGTTCGAGGAGGAGAAGAACGCGGTCCTCGACCTCGCGCTTCGGGCACGGGGCGGGGGGCTCGCTCGACGCCGCCGCCTGGGCAGCGATGCCCTTCGGGAGTACGCGGAGCGGTATGTCGAGCGCCGAGTCGGGGTGATCTCCCCCGCGTCGACCGCCAACGAAAGGCGTTACCTGAAGTACGCCAAGGCGACGATAAGGTCGATTCTTGAAGGAGCTCGTCGCCGAGGACGTCGAGCGGTGCGTGCTCGCGGTGCCCCGCCTGTCCGAGGAGTGGGCGCTCGAGAAGAGGGAGACGCGGAGGAGAACAGGAGGTTGCGGCAGGAGGGAGGCTCAAGAGGAGGGCCCCTTCTCGCCCGTACGCGTCGCCGGGCCGGCGATGCAGTCCAAGGTGCTCAAGTTCGTGCGCGAGGTCCTCAACGATGCGTCGATCGCGAGCACGTCGGGCGCAACGTCGCCAAGAAGCGCTTCCTCTCCAAGGGCTTCAGGAAGGGCAGACCTCTCATCGACCCGCTGATGGAGGACGAGGCAGAGGCGTTCCTCGAGGAGGCGTCGTCCTCCCCCTCGACATGACCAAGGTGGCCGTGCTCATCCTGTTCTCCACGGGCATGCGCCCCGAGGAGATGCTCGCCCAGCGCGTCGGGACCTTCGTCCCCGCAGAGGAGGGGGAAGGCGCAGATGCGGATCGTGGCGGCCCTGCGCGCGGGAAGGATGAGAGAACTACACCAAGTCGGACAGCTCGATGCGCACGGTCCCGCCTCGACAGGTACACGGCGTCGGTCGTGGAGGCGTGGATCGAGGAGAAGAGGCGCGCGCTCGACGAGATGGGGCCCGTCCTTAGGAGCTCGGGACGCCGCTTCTGGGCGAGACAGGCAACCCCTGGAGCTACAACTCGTTCAAGAAGATGGAACGCGTTCGTCCGGAAAGCGGGGTTCGCCGGCACGCGGCCCTACGCCTCCGACACACGTTCGCGACCATCAACCTCGCCCGGGCGAGAACATCAAGACGGTGTCGGCGCTTCGGGCACGCCGACGCGTCCTACGCTCGACCTGTACGTCGGGTTCATCCCAGCCACCACGAGGGGGCTCGCGGACCGGGTATCGTCGGCAGGCTCGTCCCGGGACTCGTGAACGGCAGGGAAAAGCATGGACTTGAGGAGGATTTCCGGTGACAAAGCTGCGCGATACGCTATATGTCATTCGCTTAATTGCGGGCGTGGTTCAATGGTAGAACTTGAGCTTCCCCAAGCTTACAACGCGGGTTCGATTCCCGTCGCCCGCTCCAGACCTGACCGGGGCATCATCGCTTCTCGATGGTGCCCGTTTTGCGTTTCAAAGGGGTTAATTCTTCCAGTTTTTTCCAGTATACTTTTCCAGTATCTGTAGTTGTAATGTTCTGACATTCAAGAAAGGGGCAGGTCAGGAAAGGGATTCATGAACCGCAGGAAGGCTTGCAGGGCAAAAGCTTCCCAAGCTTGTATTCGCGGGTTCGAGTCCCGTCGCCCGCTCCCATATGAATAAAAACGGCTTCCTTTGACGGAAGCCGTTTTTTATTCGACGTGCAACCTTGCCCCCCTCTGCCCCCCACGTAAACCGCCGCTCTACCAACGGTCGAGACGACTCAACCACAGGTCGGTTGAGTCGAACAAGTCCTATATGCAACAGTGGAAACGGCAAAAAGACGGCTTACGACAGGAGTAAAACCATGACCTCGCACAGCTTCGGCGCAACCATATCCGCCCTGCGAAAAGAAAAAGGGATGACGCAGCTCGACCTCGCCCGGCAGATGGGCGTCACCGACAAGACGGTGTCAAAATGGGAACGAGATCTGCCGTTTCCCGATGTGGCATCGTTGCCCAAACTGGCAGAAGAGCTTAGGGTGCACCGTCGACGAGCTGCTCGAGGTTAAACCCGCTGCGCAGAACAACATATCGCGCAGCAAAGCGCCCGATCTGATCGAGCTCGTCCTCAAGGCAGTAGCCCCGCCATGGGGGAGTCGGCGTGGTTACGATATCCCTCATGGACAAAGGCGAACCGAGAACGTTGCTCTGCCTGCCGGCATCGGGGCTCGCATGCCTCGCCCTTATCCAGATCGCTCATGCGAATGACGAGGGGTTTAATCGCGTCGACCGCCAAGATCGGGCGATGTGAGCCTTTTCCCATCCGCATAGCTCGCTTTTGGTCGAGATTTGGCGATATGAGCGATTTGGAAGCCCTCCGTGGCAAGTTTTCCGCCTGAACCGCGCACAACGCACCCTCAGAGACCACGGCGAGGCTCATATCGCGGCATCTTGACCAAAGGATGCAAGGCGAAAAAGAGGCGCGCCGTCGCCAGTTGACGGTCGCGCCTCGTTTCGAGCCCAACGAGGGGACGGGCCATCCTGAGCCCTGCGGTCAACGGCGAGCCGGCAAAGGAGAGCCGGCTCCGCTAAGACCTATTTCTCCACAGCGTCGGCGGAATCCGCAGCCTCGTGCTCCTTCAGCTCGAACTTCTTGCCGCGCGTGCGGGCGCACATCGCCACGCCGCCGGAAAGAGCGATGAGCGCGATGGCGTTGGGGATGACCATGAGCTGGTTGAACATGTCGGCGAGCTCCCAAACCAGGTCGTTGGACAGAAGCGAGCCCAGGAAGATGAACACCAGGGCGATGACGGTGAACACCGGCACGGCCTTCTTGCCGAACAGGTACTCGACGTTGATCTTGGCGAACAAGTTCCAGCTGATGATGGTTGAGAACGCGAAGAACAGCAGGCAGATGGCCACGAACGCCGCGCCCAAGTTGTCGCCGAACAGGCTCGCGAACGCCAGTTGGGCCATGTTGGTCTTATCGATGAACCCCTCGTAGAGACCCTGTGCCAGCGGACCGTCGCCCGGTGTAGAGGACGGTGATGGTGACCAGCGCGGTGATGGTGACGACGACGAACGTGTCCACGAACACGGCGATCATCGCGACGACGCCCTGCTCATGCGGGTTCTTCACGTTAGCCAGCGCATGCGCGTGCGGGGTCGAGCCCATGCCCGCCTCGTTGGAGAACAGGCCGCGCTTGGCGCCCTGAGACAGCGCGGCGATAATGCCGAAGGTGACGCCGCCGACCGACGCCTGCGGGTTGAAGGCGCACTCGAAGATGAGGCCGAACGCATCGAGCACATGCGGACCGTTCGCCACGAGCACCGCGATACCGCCGACCAGATAGATGATGGCCATGATGGGAACCAGCTTCTCGGTGACGGAGGCGATGCGCGAAACCCCGCCGAGGAAGATGAACCCGCCGACCAGCACGACCGCCGCACCCATGATCCACGTCGGGATGCCGAAAGCGGTGTTGCACGTCGAGGCGATCGAGTTCGATTGGACCATGCAGCCCATGAAACCGAGGGCCAGGATAATGGCAACGGCGAAGAAACCGGCGAGGAACCTGCCGAACGCACCGGTGAACGCCGTCTTGATGTAGTAGACAGGGCCGCCGTGCACCGTGCCGTCCGCATCGACGACGCGCGTCTTCTGGGCGAGAACCGCCTCGGCGTAGTTGGTCGACATGCCGAGGAACGCGATGAGCCACATCCAGAAGATCGCGCCCGGGCCGCCGATGAGGATCGCGCCGCAGGCACCGACGATGTTGCCCGTGCCGACCTGTGCCGCGATGGCGGTGGCGAGCGCCTGGAACGAGCTCATACCGCTTTTCTGCTTGCCTCCGCTTAGGGAGAAGTTGCCGAACATCCTCTTCAGACCTTCGCCGAAGCAGCGAACCTGCACGAAACGCGTGCGGATGCTGAACACCAAACCCGTGCCGATCAGCAGGATGATGAGAATGTAATTGGAAAGATAGTTGTTGATGGTTTGGACTACGGTGAGCAGCACGTCCACTTGAAGCGACCTCCTTGCGTTCCCGGAGACCCCGAAGAAGACGCAAGACGGTCGATCGACGCTCAAGACGTCGATAATCGCCTCTGTCCTGTTGCCTGAGAGATTCAGCTTCCAGAAGGAAGCCTTGCACCGTCGGCACTCATTTAAGAGTTCTCCAGAGGGTTCTCCACTTCCGGTTTCCCCTGCTCGGGAGGATTCCGAAAGCTTCATCGAAAAGTTACGGCGCTTATTATTACCCCGCGCCAACCGATATGCAACACCTTTTTACCGAACGGAAACGAGGGCGAGCCGGTCGGCAACACGAAGAAGCCGCCGAAATCGGCGCGCGAAACAGCTCCGCCGCAGACGGGATTGCCTGCGGCGCAGCGGAAAATCACGTTAAAGCGACTGAAACTCGCGTTAAAACACGTCCGGCGATAGCCGCGAACGCGCGGAGCAGAGAGACGCTACAAGCTTCGGAGCGCCCTCGGGATCGAGGGAGTCGTCGATGAACTCCTTCACGGGTTCGGCCCCAGATCCGCAAGCTCCTCGACATGCCAGCATTCCGTGACGGGCATACCCTCGATCGAATCAGCGACGAAAACAGGGTCCTTGCCGAGCTTGCGCTGCGCCGTGTAGTCGTCGAGCGCGCGCAGGGCCCACTTGCCGATGAGCAAGATGGTCACCAGGTTGATGATGGCCATGAAGCCCATGAAGATGTCCGCGAGGTTCCACGCCAAGTCGAAGCTGTTCAGGCAGCCGAAGAAGATGACCACGAGGCACAGCAGACGGAACACCGTCAGAATGACCTTGTTGCCGCCGAAGATGAAGCGCAGGTTGTTCTCGGCGTAGAAATAGTTGCCGATGAGGCTGGAGAACGCGAAGGCGAAGATGGCGAACGTGATGAAGTGGATGCCGCCGACGCCGACCGAGTTGTTGACGGCCAGCTGAACAAGCGGCATGCCGTTGAGCACGGCGGCGGTTGCGGGATCCTGAACGTAGAAGATGAGGACCATCATGGCCGAGCAGGTGCAGATGAGCAACGTGTCGATGTAAACCGAAAGGCTCTGCACGAGGCCCTGTTTCACCGGGTGGGAAACGCTCGCGGTAGCTGCGGCGTTCGGCGCCGAGCCCATGCCCGCCTCGTTGGAGAACAGACCGCGCTTGATGCCGAGCATGACGACCGAGCCTGCGAAGCCGCCGAAGATCGACTGGAAGTCGAAAGCAGAGGCGAAGATCAGGGAGAACACGGCGGGGATCTCGCCGAGGTTCGTCACCGTGGTCCAAATCGCCAGCGCGATATAGGCCAAGGCCATGATGGGAACGATCACCGAAGTGATGATGCTGATGCGCTTCGCACCGCCGAAGATGACGAACGCGGTCATGACCGCGAGCACGATGCCGAGCGCGATGGCAGCGCCGTTAGTGGCGTAATCAGGGATGTAGTACTCCAACGCAGAAGTCATGTTGTAGGCCTGCAGCCCGTTGAAGCCGAACGCGAAGCACATGATGAGCGCCACGGCGAACACGATGCCGAGCCAACGCTTGCCGAGCGCTTGCTGAATATAGTAAGCAGGACCGCCGCGGAATTCACCATCCTCGCCGCGCGTCTTCCAGATCTGCGCGAGCGTGGACTCGATGAATGCCGAGGCAGCGCCGATGATAGACATGAGCCACATCCAGAACACCGCGCCCGGGCCGCCCGTCGCGATGGCGGTGGCGATACCCGCGATGTTGCCCGTGCCCACGCGCGAGGCCGTCGACACCATGAGGGCTTGGAACGACGAAATAGATCGTTCGCCCTTCACGTGCTTCTTCTCGGTGAGTTGGGTGAACATGTCCTTGATGTAGCGAATCTGGACGAACTTCGTTCGGACGCTGAACCAAATTCCTACGATAACCAGCAGGAACACCAGAATGTACGTATACATGAACCCGCTGATCTCACCGGTTACGGCGATGAGCGCGTCGTTGAGCGTGCTGAAATCCACAGCTCCTCCTCATGTGTCGCTTCGCCACTTCTCGCGCAGTGGCCGCGCTTTTTTCTGCGAACGGGAATTAAACGAGGGCGCAGGCGATGCGAGCGCGCGTGCCGTTCCAACCCTCTCTTTTATTCCGAATGCGAGATCCGCCGCGCAAAGAACCGAGGAAGGGTGCGGGCGAGGCGAAGACGGCCGCTCCCTCAAGCGACCGTCTCTCGTATTTCACGCAAGTTCACATTCTACCAAAAGACAAAGCCCTGTCTTAAGGGCAAGACGCTACCGACCGGCGACGTCGCGCAGCGCCCGCCACTTCAAATCGCGCTGTCGCTCAACCTGAGCGATCTCCTCGTCGGTCAGGGGGAACGGAAGCGCCCTTGACGGCGCAGATACGCCTCGACGCTTGCGAACTCACGCGGATCGCGGTTTATGACGAATCTGCCGTTCGGATAAGCGACCCCATCCGAGGAGGAGCGCACCGCGCCGGCGCCTGCGGCCGTCTTGTCGGTCGCTGCGTTCGCGACGGAGGGCCCCTCGTATTCCGCGAGATACCACAACCCGCAATCGACGATCTCCTTGGCAAGCTCCACGGTCTCGTCAACCGCGCAACCCCAACCCGTCGGACACGGGGCTATGACGTGGATGTATTTCGTCCCCTTGATGGAGGCCGCGCGAGCCACCTTGTTCATGAAATCGGGCAGATACCCGATCGACGCCGTCGCCGCATAGGGAATGCCGTGCGCCGCGACAACCTCGAACAGATTCTTCTTCTGGGTCATGCAGCCATGCACGTTTCCACCCGCGGGCGTGGTGGTGGTGCTGGCTCCGAACGGCGTGAGCGAAGACTTCTGTATGCCCGTGTTCATATAGGCTTCGTTGTCATAGCAGATGTAGAGAATGTCGTCGTTGCGATCGATCGCGCCCGAGAGCGCCTGAATGCCGATGTCCGCCGTGCCGCCGTCGCCGGCGATGCCGACCACCGTGCAGTCATCGGGCTTCTTACCCTGCGCGCGCAACCCCGCCTCGATACCCGCCGCCACGGCAGCCGTCGCCGCGAAAGGCGTGATCATCGCGTTGTTGGCAAAGCTCAGCTGAGGGAAGTTGAACCCGACCGCGCTCATGCACCCGGCGGGCAACGCGCACACCGCATGAGGGCCGAGCACTTTCAACGCAGCGCGGACGGCAAGCGATCCGCCGCATCCCGCGCACGCTTTATGCCCGAAGAACAACTCGTCATCGGGGCTGTTCTTCACCGTCGGCTTCTTGTACTCAAGCGTCATCGCGCAACCTCCTCAACCGATCCGCCGCATCCGCTTCCACCGTCCACGTCGTCGATGCCGAGGAACAGCACGCGATCCGACGGCGCGGCGTCGGCGCGGACGGCTTGCGAAAGCTTCTCGAACGCGCGCTCGATCTGCTCGGCGGAGATATCGTCGCCGCCGAGGCCGCCGATGAAGTTCATCGTCGGAACACGCGCACGAAACGCGCTTCGACCTCGTCGATCACCTGAACTGCATCGCACATGTCGCGATGCGCCCAATACTTGAAATAACGGTTGTACTCAGGACCCGCCGAGTACCCCATGTTCACCGGGTGCTCGAAATCAAAGCGGTTCTCCGTTCGATACGGCGGGAGGAACTCGTCTGCGAGCGACTGATCCGAACGTCGACGCTCTCGTAGGTGTGGGTAAGCGCGAAACCATCGAGGTTCACCATGAACGGCGTGCTCACACGCGGATCCTCGGCGATCGCGTACGCCATGAGCGCCATGTCGAGCGCCTCCTGGTTGTCTTGCGCGTACGCTTGGATCCACCCGTGATCGAGCAAGGAAAGAGAATCACGCTGATCGCCGTAAATATTCCAAGGTAGCGCGGTGGCGCGGTTGGCGTTCATCATCACGATGGGGAAACGCCCTCCTGCTGCGTACGTAAGCACCTCGGCCATGTAGAGCAAGCCTTGGCTCGACGTGGCGGTGAACGTGCGGGCGCCGGTGGCCGAAGCGCCCATCGCGGCGGAAAGAGCCGAGTGCTCGGATTCGACGTGGATGTACTCCGCCTCAAGCGCGCCCGACTCGACCATTTCGGAAAGGCGCTCGACCACGACGGTCTGCGGCGTGATCGGATAAGCAGATATCACCTGAGGTCGCGCGAGGCGAACACCCTCGGCGAGAGCCTCATCACCCGAGAGAAATCTTTTCATCGAACATCACCTTCTCGCAGTGCGGCACGTTCCTGCTCCAAAGCCGTCGCCTCATCGACCATGGCGATGGCGCCGAAGCGACATATCTTCGCGCAAATGCCGCAGCCTTTGCAGAAATCGTAATCGACCTCGACGGCGCAAGCGGCGTCGGGCGCCCGGCGAATCGTACCGTCAGGGCAGTAGAGGTAGCACTGCAGACAACCCGTGCACGCAGACGAGTCGACGACAGGCCGAATGTTTCGCCAACCTGCGTTCTTCGCGACCAGATGCCCCGCCGGATAGCAAGTCGAGCGGGCGTAATCTCGCGGATCGAGGCTCGGCGGTGCGGACATCCGAGCGCGCAGGATCGGGATGCGCAACGAGGGCGCTGCTTCGTTCTCGGCCATTTCGCGCCTACCTTTCCATCGATGTTTCACGTGAAGTACCGGCGATGCACGAGTCGCCGGGCGCCATCGACTCGGCGCCCGCGCATGAAAGCGGGTCGCGGCGAGTTCGGAGACGGCGCGGTACGCGACGTTCACAATGCGCTCGTTTCTCTCATGCAGCTTTGCGGGCATGTACCCGCGAATCGCCTCGATGGCCGTCTCGAGCGTAACGCGGTCGTCAAGCGCGGCGACAGCTCCGAGAAACACCGTGTTGGGAATAGGGCGGCCGAGGATGTCCGCCGATATGCCGTTGGCGTCGATCGACAGAATGCGCGCATCCTCGAAGTCCTTCGCGCTGTTCACCAGCACGAGCCCTGTCGGCTTAAGCTCTTCCGTCCACAAGGGACCGAGCAGCGTCTCGTCCAGATACACGACGTAATCGGCTTTGCGCACGGCGCTGCGATCGCCGATGGGCGCACGGTCCATCTTCGTGAACGCGCGCATGGGCGCCCCCGTCGCTCGGGCCCAAACGAGGGGAACGCCAACGCAAACGCCCCTTCCGCGCTCGAAGCCGCCGCGCCGAGCAGACGAGCCGCCGTGAACGCGCCCTGCCCTCCGCGGCCATGCCATAGAACTTCTTTCATCTTCTCTCCTTGATTGCGCCCGAACCGGTCTCGCGGGCATCATTCGAAAGTATAAACGCGCAGGAAGAGCGAAGTCGCCTCCATGCCGAATCAACCTACAGTGGTTCTGCGCTCATTCGCCGATGACGGCATGGATGCTAGAATCCATGCGACATACGCCACCTGTTGAATTTTCACAAAAAAGATCGAAGGCCGATGAACCCCGCAACGAAATTTAATCGGATAGCAGCATTCTCGCTTTCCGCGCTGCTTTTGCTTCACGATGGTTCCCTTAGCGGGATGCGCGGGCGAGCAGGAAACCGCATCCGAGCCGTCGTCAACCGCAAAACCCATAGGAGCCGCCGACGATCCGGGTGGAAGCGCACTCGCGAAAACCATCGACTACGATCCGTCCGGTTATCTTAAACCCGAGGAGAAATGGGCGTCGTTCGACGACGGCTCGAACGCTTCTCGACATCGTCGAAACCCATGTTCGCCAACGCCGCCAAGCAAAGCCTTGACGGTGAAACTCGAGAACAGGGCTGAGCTGTCGGGCGACGTCGCCTTGACGGGCGGGCTTTCCGCATGGAAGCCCGTGTCGGTCGCGGTTGCCTCACCGACCGAACTCACCGTCACGGCCGAGCTCGGCGGCGAGGAGGAGCCCTCGACCGTCGCCGCCGTCGCGGGCATCGAGATCGCGTCCGCATGCATCGCGCTTCCCGAAGTTGACACCGCGGACATCGACGCGCAAATCGAGGAGATGATAAAGCAACCACGACGAGGAGCTCATCGAGGGCTTCGAGGACGAGAGCGAGGCGGATGCCGGACGGCGAGCGCGCAAGCGCAGTCCCAACCCGTTGCGAACAACCTGGTCGCCATGGCTTACGCGGACGAATCCGACGCTGCCGACGCATCGCCTTACGAAGCGTTCATCTCCTACGTCCACCCGGCATGCAGATCGATGTCGCGGACACCGTAGCCGGCGACGGCAAGACGACGTACCGCATCGTCGCCTGCGAGTTCGCGTTCCCCGGGAACATCAGCGCGAGCGACCTGGCCATCGAACTCGCAAGCACCGCGCCCGCAGGCTCCTCCGCGCCCGCTCTGGAAAGCGTCAAGCGCCTCGGCGATTTCGAGATCGAGGTCGTCGTGGCAGACGACGCGAGTAAAATCGGTTCCATCTGCGATTACGCCGCACTGCGTCTGAGCGAGCAGGCAAAAAGCGGAACCGGCGGCGCGGTCTCTTGCGCCCTCACGCTTCCCGACGTTTGGGTCGACGTCGAGGTAACCGAGATCAACGACACGCCGGCGGCGCAGTTCATCAAGAAGAACGCGGGCGACGAGGGCGAGACCGGCTCCTCCTCTGAAGCATCATCCGTCACCGCTCCTCGGGCGCGGCGAGTTCCGACAGCACCTCCTGAGGTGCAGACCGTCAGCGTCAACGCCATGGTTCACAACACTGACGGCGGCGCGGACGACCTCAAGGTCGGAGTGCTCGGCGGCGACGGAGCCTATCGCGGGTGACCGACGCCGTCGTCGAGGAGGAGCTCGAAGACGGAAGCGTCGACGTCACCGTCAACACGGACGCGCTTGCAAACCTTGCGGGCACCGACAAGCAAGCATCCGGCTCCTCAGCTGCCTCAGAAGGCGCCGAGGCCGAATCTACCTTCAGCACCGCCGGCGTTGAAGAGGATTCTCTCATCATCAGCGCAGGCGAATTCGACGCCACGACGACGGCAAATCCGGCAACCTTCAAAATGATTTCCCTAAGCCAGCTGATACACGAGCCCGCGGTTGCGGTTATCGGGGCCAACCTGGCTCTCCAAGGAGCCTATCTCACCACCTCGGCAATTGAGGAAACGCCCGTTGCCAACAGCGGGTTCGACTTCGTTGAACTTGCGAAGGGGGAGCGAAATCCCTGCTCAGCGGCATCGCGGGCAGCGCATGGAGCTATGTGCGCTCAACCTGGCTCCTCAACACGCCGCTCGGCGAGCACCATCAACCAGCTCTACAACGAGATCGTCAAGATGCAAACCGACCTGTCGAACATGGCGGCGGCGCTCGACGACCTCTCCAGCAAGGAATCCGCGCACTACAACGCGAGCATCGTCAATGCCGCCAACGCGAAGATCGCCCGTATTCAAAGCGAGTATTCCCCTGATCGGCGGATTATACAAACAGGTCATCGCCGCTGATGGCGACGAAGCCGCGACCGCCGGCGCCATCGACAACCTCATGGGCGCGAAGAAAACCACCGTCGACAACCTCATCGTCGATATGGGCGAGCTCTACAACGCCATCAAAGTCGCGGATGCATCAACCGGCGCCAGCCTCATCAAGGTGTACGACAACATGGCCGCGCTTCTTACAACTGGGGCGCAGCAGCTGCGCCAGCGCGGCAGAGTTACCGCGACACCATCAGCGAGGTCTGGGTCGGATGCGCCACCATGCTCTACGTCATCTGCGGCGCGGACGCTTACAAAGACGAGTACCCGTATCGCTCACCAATCTCGAGAACATGACCAAGGAGGTCAACGCACTGCTCGATAAGAACCCGGTGAACGCGAACGATTACGAGCGTGCCGCCGGCAGCTGGACCCTCAAAAACAGCAACACGTTCGTGAAAGCGGAAGGTAAAGCCTATTTCTGCCACACCACCAACGAATGGTACGCGATGTGCCCGGGTTCAACCTCGAACACCCGGCTGGGACAAGGCATTCTACACCGTCAAAAAGCGCGGAAGGTTCTGCGATTACTTCTCCAGCAATCCCTTTATCTCGTGCTTCAGCATGCAAGCAGGAAAGACATGGCACAACGAGAACAACTGGCGCTTCGACACGTACGAATACAACGCCGACAAGACCGCCACGACGTTCACATCGAAGAAGCTGCACTTCAAAGGCGACGTGTACCAGGTGGTCTTCAAGAGCGCGAAGCATACCGTCATATCGTCCACGCCCGCCGAGTCCATGATGGCGATCGCGAAGGTCACCGTGAAGTAATCGGCCGAACGCGCAAATAGAAAGCCTCCATCGTAGGATGGAGGCTTTCTTCATTTGATCCCGAATTAGAACCGTGCGTATTTCTCCAGGTTCTTCTCCAACTTGCCCACGAACAGCTGCGCCGCCTCGGAGAGTTCCGCATCCCTTGCGCGTGATGTAGCCGAGATGCAGCTTCACATCCGTCTCAAGCGGCACCGTCGTCAGCGCCGAACCGTCGGAGATGCCCACCAAGATGCCGCTCGTCACCGTGTAACCGTTCAGCGCGACGATCAATTCCGAAAGCGACGCGCGGTCGGTGCAGGCGATGGATTTCGCGCGGGGCACGTCACCGTGAGCCTCTTCGGCAAACGCCGCGGGGGGCATCGCCCTGATCGAAGTAAAGGTACGGATAATCTGCCAGCACATCGAGGGAAAGCGACGAGGCGTTCACCAAAGGATGGCTCGACGGAAGGGCCACGCGCGGAGCCGATTGAATCACCTCGTGCCATTCGAGACCCGCCGCCTCGAGCGCGGCGCTCACCTCATCGGAGGTCGCCGAAGTTTGGAACAGCACGCCGAGCTCGCTCACGCCCCTCGCCACGTCGTCGATCACCGCCGCAGTCGTGCCATCGCGGAACGAGTACGCGTACTCGTCACCGCCGAGCGCAAGCACCGTGTGAGCGAACGTCTGAACGTTGAAGAGGTAATGCTGACCCGATACGGAGAAGTTCTTTGCCATGTTCTGCATCCTTTCCTCGCGCATAATCCGCCGGACGGATTAACGCGCGCTCCTCTCGTCGACGAATCGCGAGGCCTTGTGCTCCGACGACGTCCCGAGCTTGCCCGCATCATACACGATGACCTTGGCGGGACGCACTCCAGTGTGTCTTCAGCGCGTTCTCAACACGGCGCGCCACCTCGTCGTAAGGCTCCTCGGAACCCTGCGCGCGCTCAACCGAGACCTCGTACTTCGTCGTGTAGTTCTGATCATACACGCGAATGGAGTATTCGCCGGTCAGCCCCTTCTCGGCGCGAACAACGAACTCGATATCGCTCGGGAACACGTTCACAGCGCTCACGATGAACATCTCGTCCTTGCGGCCGGTCACGTGGATGCGTGCGAGCGTGCGGCCGCACGAGCATTTCTCGTTGGAAACATAGCCGATATCCCCGGTGCGGAAACGGATCATCGGGCGTGCCTTCTTCATCAGCGTGGTGTACACCAGCTCGCCCACCTCGCCAGGCTCGAGCACCGCGCCCGTCGCGGGATCGACCGTCTCGACGAGAATCTGATCCTCGACGATATGAAGACCGTCTTTCGCCTCGCACATCGCCGCGCACGCGCCGTAGATGTCGGACAGGCCGAAGAAGTCGACCACCTTCGCACCCCCAAAGATCCTCTATCGCCTCGCGCGTCGACTTGATGGAACCGCCGGGCTCGCCTGCCACGATGATCGTGTGAATGCTGAAATCCTTACGCGGGTCGAAACCCTTCTCCTTCGCCTTCTCGCCGAGCGCCCACGCATACGAAGGGGACGTCCAGATGACCGTGGGCTGATATTGCTTGAGCACGAAAAGCAAGCGATCGCTCGGCACCGCGCCCACCCAAATCGCCAGCGCGCCCAAACGCTGCGCGCCGATGACATCGGGACCTCCCACATACAGCGCGAAGTTCAGACCATGCACGTAACGATCGTTCGGACGCATGCCCGCCTGCCAGAATAGGCGCGCCTCGGTGTCCTGCCACAAATCGAAGTCTTCCTGGGTGAAGGGGCTCACCGTGGGCACGCCCGGTCGAACCCGACGAGGTTGCCATGAAGACGACCTCTTCCTCGGGAACCGAGCACATCTCGCCGAAGAAGCTGCCCACATGCTGAGTCTCACGCTCCGTCTTCTTGTCGACAAACGGAAACTTCTCGATATCGGACAGCGTTTCGATATCCTCGGGCGCAACACCCGCTTCATCGAAGGAACGCTTGTAGTACACCGTATTGTCGTAGGCGTACTTCACCATGGTCTTCAAACGCTCGAGCTGCATCGCCTCGAGCTCGGGGCGAGGCATGCACTCGATCTCGGGGTCGTAATATTTTTGATCGTAAGGTAAGTTCTTTCCAGCCATGCGATTTCTCCTTAAAAACTCTCCGCACGCCGCCCCCCTTCGCAAACCCGAGTTGACGTGCTCTACTTGACGCGTGAACGAAGGAAAAAACGGCAGTTCGTATGAAAACACTATCGCCGCGTGCGGACAACCATTTCAGTCATTCGATGTTTTGATGCTTTATTATCGCTTATACCGATAATTTAGGTTTTAATATTTAACGAACACCGGCTTCAACGTATCCGCAGCCAGCCGATTACAGAAAGCGACGACCTATGACCTTGCAACAACTGCGCTATCTCATCGCCATCGCCGAATACGGTTCCATAAACGCGGCGGCGCACAACCTCTATGCATCGCAGTCCAACCTGTCGACGGCGATCAAGGAGCTTGAGGGCGAGCTGGGAATCACCATATTCACAAGAAGCAACCGCGGCGTCACGCTCACCAACGACGGCACCGAGCTTCTGGGTTACGCGCGTCAGGTCGTCGAGCAGGCCGACATGCTTGAAGAGCGTTACGCCAAAGGCGACGCCGACCATACGCGCCTGGCAATCTCGACCCAGCATTACGCCTTCAGCGTGCAGGCCTTCATGAAGACTGCCGACGCGTTTGCGGGAAGCGGTACGATTTCATCCTTCGCGAATGCGCAACGGGCGAGATCATCGACGACGTTCGAACGTTTCGAAGCGAAGCGGGGATCCTCTTCACCGATGATTTCAACAGACGCGTCCTCACCAAGGCCTTCGAAGACGCGAACGTCTCCTTCCACCCCCTCTTCGACGCGCGCGTTCACGTGTTCGTCGGCGAAGACCATCCCCTTGCGTGCAAGTCCGTGGTGAAGCCGACCGACCTCGAGCCGTTCCCTCGTTATTCCTTCGAGCAGGGGTCCCCGAACTCCTTTTATTACGCCGAAGAACCCTTCTCCTACCTGCCCCACGGAAAGAACATCCGCATCTCCGACCGAGGCACCCTCACCAACCTGCTCACCCACTACAGCGGCTACACCATTTCGACAGGCGTCCTTTCCGCGGAGATGCACACGGGAATCGCCTCGATTCCCCTCGAGGCGGAAGACGTGATGCGCGTCGGCTACATCATGCACAACGAAAGAAAACCGAGCGCGCTGCTCCAAAGCTACATCTCCAATCTAAGGGCGGTGGTGCGCGAAAACCCCACCGTCGACGCTTACATAGCTGAAGACGCGGCGGAAAACGGATGATACGCACCCGACGCTCGTCATATTCTCCCAACCGCAAGGCTCGACCTCCGAAATAACGAGCCTTGCGGCCTCTGCCGCACGCTTCATCCCGCGTCTGAGCGCAAGAAAGGTCATTCATGAACGATCACGTCGACAGCAGAAGCTCAACGCACGCCACCGCGCTCGCCTGGATCTCGGCTTGCGCGGTCGTTCTTCTGCTCCTCGCTTTCTTCGCCGCCGTCTCATCCAACGCATCCGTCATATCGAACCAGATAACGCTGATACTCGACGGTCCACCCAGCACGCGAACCGAGGCAAGCTGCATCGTCATACAAGATTCTCTTCGCCAACTTGCGTTCGCGACGTCCGTGCTCGCCACAGCCATCGTCATCGCCCTCATCGCCTGCATCGCCATGCTCAGGCGGAAAGGTCGGATCGAAAGGGAACTTCGCAGTGATTTGGAGAAAGCGCTCGACGAGGCGCGTCGCGCAAACGAATCGAAATCCACGTTCCTCTCAAACGTCGCGCACGACATCCGCACGCCGCTCAACGCCATCACCGGATTCACTTTCATCGCCCGCGCGCATCTCGACGACTGCGAGCGCGTTGAGGAATGCCTCGACCACATCACCGTCTCGTCGAAGAATCTTCTCGACCTCATCAACGACGTGCTCGACATGGGCGCCATCGAAAGCGGCAAGCTCATGCTGAACGAAGAGCGTTTCTCACTCCCTCAGTTCGTCTACGACTTCATCATGGTGGAGGAGCCGCAGGCACGCTTAAGCGGGCTTTCGCTCGATATCGAAATCGGGACCTTGACGCAGGCGGAGCTCATAGGGGATTCGCGTCGGCTGAGGAAGATCCTCTCGAATCTCACGAGCAACGCTGTGAAGTACACGCCGGAAAACGGAACCATCACGCTCTCCCTTACGGAGGAGCGCCTCGAAAACGAGAGTTATAGCAATTACTGGTTTTCGGTAGAAGATACGGGAGTTGGCATGAAGCCCGATTTCATCAACCGTATCTTCGAACCTTTTGAGCGGGAGGCCAACACGACCACGCAGGCTGCCGAGGGAACGGGTTTGGGGATGTCCATCACAAAGTCGACGCTCGACCTTATCGGAGGGCGCATCGAAATTGAAAGCGAGCCCGACGTTGGCTCGCGTTTCACCGTCGTCGTACCCCTGCGCATTCCCGCAGTTAACGCCGCACGCTGCGAGATAACCGGGTTCGACGGCGAAGCGGTACTGCGCCGAAGCGCGATCGAACGCACGGCCTTACGCAGCAGGTGCTTCGTATTCAGGACGCGCTTTGCTTGTCGAAGACGACGAACTCAACCAAATCGTCGCGGCCGAGCTCATCTCATCGTTCGGAGCCGAGGTTGAAATAGCCGAAGACGGCGTCGAGGCGCTCAAGCTCTTCGACGCTTCAGGAGAGAGCGCGTTCGACATCATCTTCATGGATTGGCAAATGCCGAATTTAGATGGGCTCGATACAACCCGCGCGATTCGGGAAAGAGAAAAGGAGCGCGGTTGGAACCGCGCTCCCATCATCGCCATGACCGCCAACGCTTTCGACGAAGAGCGCGAGCAGGCTCTCGCCGCCGGCATGGACGGATTCATCGCCAAACCCATCAGCCTTGCAACAATCGAGCACTTCCTCAAGAAGCACCTTCCCGTAAAGCCGACAAAGAGTTAGACGCTCTTGAGAATCTCCATGACGAAATCGGCGTTCACGAGCATCGTATTCTCGTCGACTTTATCGTACGTGTCTTGATCCTCGCCGAAGTACGCGGGCTTTCCGTTCGCAAGCCCCGCGATGTGCATGGTTTGAACGCCGTGGCGAGCGGCGCAGACGGCGGATCCGTCCTTCCATGTCAGCGTCGACGAGTTTACACCCAGGCCGAGAGCCGAAGCGGCCTTGCGCGTGAGCCGCTTCATGCGCGATGAGGACTTGATCGGCTTATACGCCCCTCGCGTTCGATGAGCGTGAGATCCCCTGCGCCCAAACCGTCAAGCTCGACGACGATCGCGCCCTTGAGATCGTCGGCGTGCTGCTCGATGAACGCGTTCATGCCCGCGTTCCCCGCGAGCTCAGATCCGAGGGCGACGAACCAAACCTCCGTGCCCACTTCGGGGTGACGGAAGCCGTAGATCTGCTCAACGGCGTCGTTGCGCGGCTCCGGAACCCAACTCTTCAACAGGAAGCTCGTCGAAACCTTGGGATGGATCTATGACCGTGCGATCGCCCGTCGGCCGATGAGGATGGGGGCGACCATCGTCCGAAAGGTCGTAATCCCCTTCGAGCAGGCCATCGCGCGAGAACCCTCCGCCATTCCACGGACGGGAACCACCGGTCGATCCACCCGTGCCCGGCTGACCGGCATCGTATTCGTCATCGTAGTAGTAACCATCGTCGTATTCATCGTATTCGTCATACGTCGATTTTGAATCAAGCGGAGAAAACGCCGTCGTGGCTTGGACATCAGCCTCGTCGCGGAAGCTCTCCCACCCGCCGCGGGCACGGCCCACCTCGCGGGCCTCGAAATCATCTTCGACGTCGAGCCACTCCTGCGGAGTGGACTCTTCTTGGGATTTTTTCTTGCTCTTGCCAAACTTGAACTTATCAAGGAAACGAGATGCGCGCGATTTGGGCATCTCAACGTAACCAGGGCCCGCATAAGCGCCGGTCTCGGTGTATTTGTCGTCGTAATCGGAATCGTCCGCATCTTCAATGTACATGTCATCGGGATCGACATCGCTCAGCAGCTCTTCGCCAACCGGAGTGAACGCGCCCGTCGCCGCAGGGGAGGCGAACGATCCCGCCTGGCTGACATTCGACGGCTCGGACTCAAGCTTACCGCCGTCCTCCTCGCCACTCTGCGCACGAATGACACCCGAGAGAGAAGGCAGAGATGCGCGCAGGGAATCCTGCGCCGCTCTCCTCTGCGTCGATCCGCCGTCTCCGACGCCGATGGAGGGAACCGACGCACGCAAGTTGCTCAGGGTGTCTTTACGCGAAGCTCCCTCCTCTGCGAGAGGAGCGCGCTGCTTGTGAGGCTCCGGCAGGGATTCGAGCGAACCCGTGAGACTCGGAAGGGCGATGGTGCGCTTCCGACGCGCGGGATGAGCATCGTCATCCGCCGCCGGAGCAATGCTCGGCACATCGAGGGAAACCGAGGGCGGCGGCCTTGTCATCGACGGCAGATGCCGCAGGCTGATCGCCCGAGGTCAGATCTCGCTCGTCGATCGGAACGGGAATGAAGGCGATGGTGCGTTCTGCAGATGTCTGAGCAGGGGATTTCGTCGCGTCATCTCGATTTGCGACGGTACCGGCATCGACGTCCGCAATTGCAACGGGAGCCATGGGAATGGTTTCCCCGCGTCGATTCGGCGACTCCGCCGTCTGCGATTCCTCTTCGCCGGCTCCCGAGTTCCCCGAAATCAAACGCCTGCACCTCATCGATATCGGGAGCCGCAGCGGCGACCACGCTCGCGCATCTTCTGCAAACGCGATGCAGCATCGTCCTTATCGCCTTCAGCGGGCTCCGATTCGCTTCGAAGCGCCGCGTCGAGGGCGTCGGCGTAACGCGAGCGCTGAACTTGAGGTGCGGATTCCTCCTCGGTTCGCCGAGCTTTTCTCGGGCCGTCTTAAACCACGAGGGAACCCCCAGGCTTGCGAGCGGGCGGTGCTGCGGGCGAGATCAGTTCAGGAGATGATTCGGCAGGCGCCGCTGCAACCACGCCTGCTGGGGATTCTCAACGTCGTCGATGGCACCGCTCACGTTCATCGCCCGCGAAGAGCCATGTCTTCAGTCACCTGAGCAGCATCGCTCTCGTGGGCGGCATCGCTCGAATCCATGATGATGACGGGGGCGAAGGCGTCGAGTGTCTCCGCGCGGCGGCGTTGGCGGCTCTCCTCCGTCGAAACGATAACCGGCGGCTCCTTCGCTTGGACGAGCTTGCTTGAAATGTCGATGTTCACCCCGCTGCTCACCGGTTTCCCCGACAGCGCGGCAACGGCGGCCTTCGCTGCGAGAAGGCGCGCCTCGGGGATTCATCGATGAAGTCAACGTCGGGTACCGGCGCGGTCTCGTATACGATATCGGCGCCGTCGGGTACGAGCCCGGAAGCGATAGCCTCGTCGGCGCCATGAATGCGCGCGGCCTCTATCTCCTCCTCGGAAACACGTCCCTTCGCGATGCGTGCGGCCACTTCAAAGCAAAAACTGCGACGCCCGGCCGCATTGCAGTTGGCGCCTTCGTTGTACGCGGCAACGCGCTGCATGACGAAGGAAATGACGGGAAGCAGGGCGATGACCAGGCACACGCCGAGCAGCACATTGAAAACGCTATCGAGGACAGCGGATTCGGGGGCGAGGGCTTTACCAGCAAAACGAGCGGCGCCGCGCACATCGCGCCCAGCTCAACCCAACGCACGACAGGGAGAGCCGCGAGCAAGGGAGAAGAGAGGTCTCGCCTGATCTTCCCCGAATCGTAATTCGCCACCAGGATGATCTTGCGACGCCGCGTCGATCGCGCGCTTCAGGAGAAAGAAGGCTCGTATTTCGCGATGACGTTTTGACTTGCGCCCGTACGGAACATGCGAGACAAAGGGGATTTACCCAGCGCCTCGAGTGCGAACATAACAGCCGTCAAGAGCGTCACGATCAACGAGGGCACGACCATCACAGGCAGAAACATGGCGAGCAAGACGAAAAGGGCGGTCAACGCGCACCAAACCATCTTGATGACGTCATGATTCGGGTTGCAGTTGAAGTCTTCTATCTCCGTCGGCAACTGCGCTTCCTTCTGAAGCGTTTCGGCTACGTAAAGAGCCGCCCGTTGCTCCTCCCTCGGTTCCCGCAGGACGCGGCCCGATTTCCTGGGATAGGTACGCGACGTGCTCTTGGATCTCGGACATATCGTTGCCTTTCACTTTCACAGAGGCCCGAATTCGGGCATAGTAGCTTTTTAGTATACGCTATTTGGAAATTCGACCCAAATACTCGCGTATAACAACATGACCCTCGTCGACTCGAGCCCAATCATCCGAAAGCGTCGATCGATGCTGCTCAACGCGATCCCTCATCGCGTCCTCGATGATCTGCGGCGGATCACCCGCGAACGCCTTCGCCATCTCGACCGCTTGAGCGTCAAGCTGGTTGTACGCATCGTTCGCAGAAGACGCCGTCTCTTATCGCGATCGAGATAAGCCCGATCAGACTCAAGCGCGCGCTGTTGCGCCTCGATGCGCAATCCCAAGTACTCCTTAAACGACGTGAAGTCGACGTCGTACGCCACCTCAGCGTCTTCGAGCAACTGCTTGGCCTCGCCGAACTTCACAACCGCCGCCTCCGACGCCCGGACGGATTCCTCGACCGATTCAACCGACGTCTCCCTTGACCAGCTGAGCCGCGTCACGCGCTTTCGCATCTCCTTCCAGCAGAGCTGTCCAACCCCGATTCCGCCGAGTCGTACGAACTCGAAGCGAGGATGACCTCGTCGAGAATCTGCCGCCCCGCATCGATGACGTTAACGCCGGCATTCGCGACGGCTATCGCCTCGTTGCAAAGCCTCTTTGTCGCCGTTGTTCTCCAGCGCATCGTACATGCCCTCGAGGCGCGTTCGCGAAGCTTCGAGGCTCGACCGCGCTGAAGTGAGCGAGCCCTCCATATCGGCAAGCGATGTCTCCAGCGCTTCTGCGTCAATCTGGTCCAAAGGCCTGTCATTTGCCTCGACCAGCTCTTCGAACCGCTGAACCGTTTCGTATGATTCATCGACGGCGGCGATCATATCCGCGAGCCGCTCTGATTTCCTGCTCGATCCTGGTAACTTCTCGCAATCGCCGACACCCCGACGACGCACGCGACGACAACCGCCGCCGCGCAAAACGCCGCGAACACGCGTTTCGCCCTTTTCCGGTCGATTTCCTTGCCGCGACTTCCTCCTGAGGGAGCGTCCAAGAACCGCTTCTCTGAAGAACGGTCGGCTGCACGCGGGGCCTCGACCCTCGCCGCTTTACCTCCGCCAGACCGCGGTTCATCGGCTCGGGAACACGACTTCGGAGAAGATGGCTCCTGCTGCGCTCCGTCCTGGTCAAATGACACGTCACGCGAAGTTCGACCGCCCGGATTCTCCGCAGACACGAACTCCCCGGTTGACAACGTCAGGCCATGCTCGCGACGAGGCGTCCGAATGGGCTTTTTCCAGCGTCCGAGCGTGAACATGGAGATAGCGCCGAGGATGGGATGCTGCGGCGCCCGGCGAGAACTAGACGGTTCGTCCTGGGCGTTTTTCGCGGCGTCGAGGACGCTAAACGATATCTCGTTCGACGTTCCCCGCGTATGACGTTTGATATGGACGGCGTTCGACACCTTCCCATCTAGCTTCTTCAAACTTTATCCGCCCTCGTCGTCTCATAGACGGGTGTTCCACGTGAAACACCCGTCTATCCTTCCGCGTCGTTTAACCTCGCGCTATCTCACGCGCTATGTCGTCGATAGAACACGATTTTTTATATTGCTACTCGGCATCGAGCGTAAAACGACCTGCCGTACCCTTTCGTCAAAAAGACGTTTATCTGCAGAATGAGCACACCCTCATCGTCCGCTCGGCGAATCAAACGCCCCGCAGCTTGCTTCGTCTCCAATATCGCAGCCGGCAGCACATACTTACGCCATGCGGCGTCGTCGCGGGCGGCGCGCTCTGCATGAAAGCGGGTCGGTGGGCTTGGAAAAGGGAGTTTCGGTATGATAACCCCCTTAAGCGTCGCCCCTGGCGCGTCGAACCCTTCCCAAAAACTCTTCAACGCGAAGAGCGACAAATGCTCGTCGGATAAAAAGTCATCCCTGAGTCCTTTAACCGACACACCCCATTTTTTTGACAGATGAGCCTGAGATCGTTCTGTTTCAGGACAGGTTGAACCTCGTCGAAGCACCTCTCCATTTCTCGACGATTCGTGAAAAGCGTCAGCATCGAACCATGCTGGGCAAGGTGCGTCTTCACCAAGAGCTCCTGAAGGCGCTTGAGATACTGGGGCTCCTGAGGCTCGGGCATGTCGTCGACTACGTATATCGTCATGTTCCGATCGAAATCGTACGAGGAATCGAGGGCAAGTGTTGCGCAATGCGAGGATTCACCCTGGTTCAACCCCATCGCCGTCTCGAACGATGAAAACGACTCGGCAACGGAAAGCGTGGCGGACGCGAAGACGACTGAATCCGTCTGATCGAAGAGCGTCTCATTCATCAGAGGGGCCACGCTGTAGGGAAGAGCCTCGATCGCATCGCCGCCCCGTTCGGCTTTCCTGCATATGAGCCGCGTAAACGTACTGATCGGATCGGGAGAAGAGAATAGCCTCACACGCCTTGACGAGCTCTTTCAGCTCGATGGCCACAACGGCTATTCTCTCTGAACCGCTGCGGCAGAATCCACTTCTTCAAGCTGGGCGACCAGATCCTGCGTTGCGCGAATGAGCTTTTCGGCTTTCTCCACCATCGCGGAGCCTTGCTCGACGAGCTCCTTGAATATGCTCGAGTTGCGAATCTCCTGGTTTATCCACAGATCAACGTATTCATTACCCCCGACCCTTCTTCGCAGGCTCGAAGTAGAGCAATCCCCTCAGCTTCTCGGGAAACGGCAGCGCCACCTCGGAGAAATTCCTCGCCCGCACTTCGAGCTTTGTTCAGAAGCGCGTAAAACAGCGTCTCCCCCTCAACGTCGGAGAGGGTCACGTTCCGCTCGGCGCGGTCGAGAACACGCTGCGAGATCGAGACCCCCGCCGACACGCGGCGAGCAAGACTCACAAGATCGTCGGAGGAGGTATCAATCGAGAACGCGCGGCGAGCTTCGGCCTCCGCGTTATGCGCCTCGTCTACGACCCAATGACGGATAGGAGGAAGCAACCCGCCGTCGGCGGCAAGGTCGCAAAACATGAGACTGTGGTTAGTCACAACAACATGCGCCGATTCGGCGATTCTTCGAGCGCCGTGAACGAAAACACTGTGTACCGAAAAATGGACACTTACGGCGGAGGCAATCATGGCTACTGGTCGTGATCATCTTTCTGGGCAGTAGGCGATAATCTATCTTCAAACCATCGATGTCGTCGTAATCGGTTTGATCGATGAAGGAGAGCAGTCCGGCCAACGCGGGAGCCTGGCTCTTCTCTTCGTTACCCACCGTCCTTACAGATGGACCGTCGTCGACGAGTTTTTGAACTTTCCTCAGACAAGGGTAATGAGAAAAACCCTTGAGCGCAGCATAATCAAGCACCCCCTCGTTCGAATCACTTCCCGTAAGGTGGGCGAGAGCCTGATCGAGCGCAGGGAGCTCCTTGTACACGAGCTGATCGAGTAAAGCGTTTGTCTTCGTTGCGACCCCTACGGTGATGTTGTTCTCAAGAGCCATCAGCGCGAGAGGAACCAGATACGCCATGGATTTTTCCACGCCGGTACCCGCCTCAACGACAAGATTGTCCGATTTCGCCAGGGAATTGCGAATAGCGAGCGACATCTCGACCTGTTCCTCGCGACGTTCGTAGGACTCGTACATCATGCCCAATATCCCGTCAGGGGAAAAGGCGCTTTCCACCTCGTTTGATGAAACCACCTTCAAACCGGGCATTCCAGGCTTCACAAGATCGCGAGCGTCCCGTTTCGCACGGCGCTCGATTTTACCAACCCTCCGACGACGCATTATTGAAAGAGAGAGCCCCGCTTTCGTCTCGAACAGCTGCAACGGCCCTATCTCATCATCGAAGCGCTGAGATCGAGCTCCCTTGATATGAATTCGAGGTCTTCCATTCCTCCATTAACTTGAAAACCATGGCAGTTGGCCACTCCCTGGCATCAACCGATTCGCCGGATGTAATGAACAAGGTCGTCGGGCATAAGATCAACTGCGGCGAGGAGCATTCTGTAGAGCGAGCACGTTGCAGCGACATCGTCGTCGGCTCGATGCGTCGACAACGGCCCGCCTAGTGCGGTTACGAGGTCAATTAGGCGATGAGACTTCATGCGCGGCACCGCAATACGAGCGAGATCAAGGGAATCTATCCACAAGTTTTCAAGAAGCGGGGAGCCCGCAGGATGCTTAGTAGTGAAAGTTCTATCGAAAGCGGCGTTATGGGCGACAATCTTCGCATCACCGACGAATTGAACCAGAGCGGTAAGAGCTTCCGTCGGCGACGGTGCGTCGCGCACATCTTCATCGTGAATATCAGTTAGGTGGGCAACATCATCAGGAATCGGCTTTCCGGTTGACGAATGTGTTAAACCAATCGACGATCTCGCCTTTCTCAATTCGAGCAGCCGCTATCTGCGTAAGTTCGTCATGATTGAAAGAGACGCCTGTCGTTTCTGTATCGAGAACGACAACGTTTCGGTCGAGCACACCGAAGTCGGTAGCCGCCGCATGCTGCTTCAAGGAGGCGTATCGTTCAATGACGTCATCCGATGTTCCGGGAGCGATAAAACGCATCAACTCCTCGGAAGCATCTCTGCAATAGGTGTTCTTCATAAGTACTTCCTCGATATCTTCCGCAGCTCGGTTACCATGCTGTCAAAAGGTTCACAACTTACCAGCACGTTCGGCGTGCTGTATTTCGCATCGTTTGATTTTCACGTGAACTGACAGTATACGCGCTAACAACGAGGCAAGGGATGGGGACTCACATGGATCAATATTTCGGTACATACGAATCGTTCGACACGCCCTCGAAGAAGGACGCTGCCGTTTTATTAGGGGCGGATAACCTCGTCGGCGACAAATACCGCGTTGATATCGAATTGGAGAACGGCGAACATCGCGCATGGCTGGTGAACCGTTTCGACAAACGCATCGGTTTCTTCGACGCGTCTTTTTCGAGAAAATTGAGCATACCCAAGCACGAGGATTTCGAGATTACCGCGCTACTTTCGTTTGTTGCTTACACCGACCACCCCGATCCTGGTTATTACTGGGGAGAAATGGCAGTCATAGGATACGACAAACGCAACAAAGAGGCATTTGACGTTTACGTTGAAAAAGTCGGCGCGTCGATGGCAGAGGAAAACGACCCAACGTAGATTTGAGCGAAGATGACGTCGATCGTGTTGTTGATTCGAAGGGAGAATGGGTTTCCGATTCCATGGTTCCACTTCCCACAAAAAGCAAAGGGAACCGCGATCATGAAGAGCAAGAGATCCTTGAACGAGCGCATGATCGAGCAGGGGAAGAAAGGGCAACATAGGCTGCTACATCGTAAGCTGGGCTTTTTATTTTCGCTTTAGTCGCTTTGGCCGTATTTGGTCTGAAATCCTGCGGTGTGTTTTAAGGCTGCAATCTAGCGGCTTTGTCACGCATCAAGATACGCGACAATCGTTTTTCATCTTTTCGCCATTCGCGCAACCAGAGTGTCTCCCAATTAAAAAGGATGTTTCACGTGAAACATCCTTTTTTTCACGCCATTGTCATCTCACCCTTACGAGAGGCGAACTCTATCAACTTAGTGCACAACTCAGGGAAAAGATATGCCAGCAACCTGCGCCGAATCGGGAAGAAGCGAAGTGCTCGTCATACCGGGAAGCGTATTGGTTTCCAACATCCAAAACGTTCCGTCCTCTTCGAGAATGAAATCGGAACGAGATACACCTCTGCACCCAAGTGCTTTATGAGCGGCGACAGCGTACGATTGAATTCGAGCCGTCATCTCTTCCTGGAGATACGGGCGGGACAGATGTGCTCGCATCCTCCAGGAGCATATTTTGAATCGAAGTCGTAGGAAGCGTTACGGGGAACGATCTCGATCAAAGGCAGAGGAGTCGCATCTTCGTTGCCCAAAACAGCCGCCGTAAGCTCAATCCCCTTAATATAAGTTTCAATCACGGCATGAGAATCATACGCGAAGACTTCCTTCATCGCCTGAGAAAGCTCATCTTCCCCTTCAACGATGAACACCCCAAGAGAACTGCCTTCAGTAGCAGCTTTCACGACGCACTTGCTTCCAAGCTCATCGATAATCTCGGAAGGAGTTAGCTCGCTTTCACTCGTTATGGTGATAGAACGAGGCGTGGGGATGCCCGAATCGAGATAACACGCCTTAGCTCGGGCTTTATCCATCGCCAGCGCGCTAGCAAGCACACCGGATCCAGTGTAAAGGGAGCCCGATAAGCTCGAGGAATCCTTGGACAACCCCATCCTCCCCTTTCCTACCATGTAAGCAGAGAAAAGCTACATCATAAGAACCTTCGATGAGCTTCTTCAAATCATCCTTAGAGGCAGGATCGAGACAGTCTACGGTAAAACCAGCTTCACGGAG
>VOFI01003500.1_pt1 | contig 33733 bp, 45 predicted proteins | sample 5384131 | NCBI WGS metagenome assembly VOFI01 (sample SAMN12384728, study PRJNA508395) | human gut metagenome | isolation source: healthy gut H | host: Homo sapiens
ATTTCTTCTGCCAGTTTTCCGATAGCCTCGTCATTTCTAATAAGATAGGATGACAGATACCTTCGGCTTTTTCGCTTCAACGGCAGCTTTCAGCATATTCGGATGGATACCTTCGGCAAGTACGACACGTTGCGGTGAACGGCGGGCTGTATCATACAGCTGACGGGTCAGTTTGGATTCATAACCCCATCAATTCGCGCAGGTGAACACAGTAAGCATCCCAGTCTTTAATTTCAGTGCGGGCCACTCCGCTTTCCATAGCAGCTTTTGCCACTGCGCAGGAAACTTCGGTGATGAGGCGTGGATCTACCGGTTTCGGGATAAAGTATTCCGCACCGAAAGAGAGGTTGTTCACGTGGTAGGCTGCGTTGACTACATCGGGCACCGGCTGTTTTGCCAGGTTGGCAATGGCGTGTACGGCCGCAATTTTCATTTCTTCGTTGATAGCTTTAGCGTGGTATCCAAAGCACCGCGGAAGATATACGGGAAACCGATTACATTATTAATCTGGTTCGGATAGTCAGAACGTCCGGTAGCCATCAGTACGTCAGGACGTGCTGCCATGGCATCTTCGTAAGAGATTTCCGGTGTCGGGTTAGCCAATGCGAATACGATGGGCATCGGAGCCATGCTGCGCACCATATCTTGACTCAACACATTTCCTTTTGACAGGCCGAGGAATACATCCGCGCCCTTGATTGCTTCTTCCAGTGTGTGGATATCTGTGCGGTCAGTTGCAAAATATCTTTTCTGTTCGTTCAGATCGGTACGTGTCTTGCTGATAACGCCTTTACTATCCAGCATGACGATGATTTTCGAGACGTGCACCCAGTGACACATACAATTTAGTACAAGATACGGCAGATGCACCTGCACCGTTCACAACGATTTTTACATCTTCGATTTTCTTTCCGGCCACTTGCAGGGCATTCACCAAACCGGCACTGGAGATAATAGCAGTACCGTGCTGATCGTCGTGCATGACAGGTATATCCAGTTCTTCTTTCAGGCGACGTTCGATTTCAAAACATTCGGGAGCTTTGATGTCTTCCAGGTTGATACCTCCGAAAGTAGGAGCAATAGCCTTTACTGCAGCAATAAATTTCTCTGGATCTTTTTCATCCACTTCGATGTCGAAAACGTCGATGCCCGCGTAAATTTTGAAAAGCAGACCTTTACCTTCCATTACAGGTTTTACCGCTCAATGCACCTATATCACCCAGTCCGAGTACGGCTGTACCGTTGGAAATAACGGCTACCAGATTACCTTTAGCCGTATATTTATACGCATCTTGCGGATTCTTCTCAATTTCGAGACAAGGTTCTGCTACACCGGGAGAATATGCGAGTGATAAGTCGGTTTGTGTACTGTAAGGTTTGGTAGGCACTACCTCAATCTTACCGGGTTTGCCCTGTGAATGATAGAGCAAAGCGGCTTCTTTCGTTATTTTAGCCATGGTATTTATGAAATTTGTTAATAAGTTATCATTTGACCGCAAATGTAGGAATAAAAGTTCGAAATTGTAGCTGTTGATTAATAATTTCTATTAATTTTATAGCAAAATGGCTGAATTTATGATATGATATGTCAAGGATGTGTTTTTGTATTCTATTCCCTTTTAAATGCTATGATATTGATTTATTGAAATTTTAACAAGTGCTTTGGTTGTCGGCTTTAGTTATTTCGCTATTTTTGAATCGATATATGATTTAACCTTATTTTATAATGATTACCACCCAGCAACTTCAATTATTGAAAGAAGGAAATAAAAATGCTTTTGAGGCATTGTATCGTGGATACAATGCTCGCATTTATAATTTTGTCCTTTCTATGGTGAGCAATGCCGGGGTGGCGAAAGATATCACACAAGATATTTTCTCCATATCTGGGAGAAGCGGCTTAATATCGATCTGGAAGGGAATTTTGACGGCTATCTTTTTAAAATATCCCAAAACATGGTATATCATTATGTAAGACGCGAACTCCTGCTTCAAAATTATGTAGACAGGCTTGCGAATGAGTCATCTGACGAATCCGTAGAGATAGATGAAGAACTGGATTATTTGTTTTTGGAAGAATATATCCTGAAACTTTTAGAAGAACTGCCTCAGCGCGCCGGAAGTTTTTTATGCTTTATTGGAAATCAGGGGTTGAACTATCGTGAGATAGCCGAACCAGTTGAATATCTCGGAAAAGACTGTTGCCACACAGGTACACCGTTCTTTGGATTTCTTGCGTGACAAACTGGGAATAATTGCCTTTTCAGTCTCTCTCTTCTTACATGATATCTAATATAGAAGTTTTAATAAAAGTTAATATCTGAACTATTTCGATTTCTCTGTAGTCCTTTTCTGTCTCTCAAGACTAGTATAAATAGAACAGGAAAATTATGGAGCAACACGATTACATAGTACTATTGGAAAAATTCTTCAAAAAGGAGGCCTCTTCTGAAGAAAGAAGGATACTTATTGAATGGATTCGTAAACCCGGAATTCGTAATGAGTTTAATCTGCTTTGCGAGCAAATGTGGAAAGAAGCAGCCGTCGAAATCGATAAGACAGTGGAAGAAGAAATGTGGAACCATCTGCAGAGGAATCTGGATGAGCCCAAGATACTATCTCCGAAGAAACGGCGCTGGCAACCTATTATATATAAGGTGGCAGCCACTATCTTATTACCGGTTTGTTTGGGACTGGCCACTTACTTTGGGGGTAGAACACATGAATAAGGTGTCACAGGACCCTTTCATGGTGGCTGTCGATTATGGACAGAAAGCGAATCTGACTTTGCCCGATGGAACGAAAGTCTGGTTAAATTCGGCTACTCATCTTTCTTATGATGCGGAGTAAAACAAATCCGACCGGAAAATCTATTTGGACGGAGAAGCCTATTTCGAAGTGGCGAAAAACAAAGATAAACGTTTTATCGTCTGCTGCAATGATCTGGAGATAGAAGCGTTGGGAACCACCTTTGATGTGAAAGGCTATTGTGACGATCATTCTGTCACAACACTGCTGGCAGAAGGAAGCGTCAAGGTTTCTAATAAAACGGACGTAACCTTGTTGAAACCCGGGGAGAAGGTAGAATACCATAAGAACAAGCAGACATTTACTAAATCGGCAATCTCGGATATGCGTGAAATCGACTTTTGGCGGAACAATATGTTGATTTTTAATTCATCCTCTTTAGCGGAGATCGCGACTACGCTGGAGCGGATGTACGGAGTGAAAGTCGTGTTTGACTCGGAGAAACTGAAGAACGTGCTATTTTTCCGGAACCATCCGGAACAGTAGCTTGCATAATGTATTTTACATTATAAGCCTTACATTTATCCTTTAACCTATGAGTTAGAAGGAGATACGGTGAAAATAGGAAGTAGTATTAACTAAAAAAGGACGATTTATGGAAGACACCTCATAATAAAAAAAGAGGGTAGAATTATGTAGCAGCATAATTCCACCCCGAAATCAAATACGGTTTATACATGATAGTAAAAAAGAAATTTTTCCTTATGCGGATAAGGGAAAGGGAATCCTTTTTGCTTCACGATTTTACAAAGATAATAAAAAGTCTAATTTTCAGACTTATATTTTAAAGAATTTAAAGCTAATTACTAATGAGAAAACAATTACATATCATATTAAGGCTTGTTATGTTCTGTTGTATCTTGTTGTTTGTGTCTCAAGAGGTAAGTGCGCAGATCACTTTCTCTGTAAAGAATCAGACAATACGCCAGACGATACGAGTAATTGAGAAGAAGGCTGATTACAGCTTCTTTTATACGGATAAGCTTCCGGATTGGATCAAAAATTTCATTGAAAGTGAGTAATGAAAGTATCGATTCGGTTTTAGAAAAAGTTTTCAAAGGGATCATCTATTAGTTATAAAATAGAATCGGGTAAGCAAGTGGTGCTTACTCTGAAAAACCGAGTAAAACGCCTCCCAGAAAGGGAGATAAGAAACAACAACCGGTGTTGTGGCCGACCGGAGGGGAGAACCTTGATTGGTGTCACAGTGAGAGTGGAGGGAGAGAATATTGGAACCGCTACTGACATCGACGGACGTTTCTCTTTGGAAGCTCCTGTGGGGGGCAAAAATCAGTTCTCCTATATCGGTTACGTTTCCCAATCTCATCATACGGTCAATAAAAGCAGAACATATATAATGTGTCTTTTTGAGCGAAGATTCGCAAGTACTGGAAGAAGGTAGTCGTAGTGGGATACGGTTTTATGAAACGGAAAGATATTACGACTGCGGTATCTGTCGTTTCCACGGCAGATATTGAAGAACGTCCGATTATGACAGCTGCACAGGCTATTCAGGGAAAGGCAGCCGGTATTCAGGGTTGTGCAGCCATAGCCGGGTTCCGGGTGACAATCCGGTGAGAGGAGCACTTCGGTACAGGCATCCAATGAGCCGTTGTATGTGTGGTAGATGGTTTGCCGTCGGATGACATTCGAATATCAGTCCGAACGATATTGAAAGTATGCAAATTCTGAAAAGATGCTTCATCAGCAGCTATTTATGGAGCACGTGCGGCAAACGGAGTGGTGTTGATTACGACCAAGAGTGGGGAAAGATCGATTGCACCGCAGGTGAAAAAATGGAGTGCTTATGTGGGTTTCTCTAAATTAGGGAAAAAAAAATAGATGCGTTGAATACAGAACAATATAAAGACTTGATGAAAGACTTGAAAGCTGTTTCGGATGTTGCTCCCAATATCCCTGAAAATGAAACACGCTATGTGGACTGGACTGATTTATTCTTCGGTACGGGTGTTAATCAGAACTATCAATTATCCGTGGCAAATGGAACCGAGAAATTACAAATATTTTGTATCCGGAGGTTATTCCGACGAACAGGGTATCGTGGAAAAAGCACATTTCAATCGGTATAATTTCCGTGCAAACCTGGATAGTGAGCAGACCAAATGGCTAAAGATGGCACTCAATTTTGCATATTCGCATACAGGCGGACAATGGGTGAACGAAAGCCGTAGTTCTTTGCGTGCCGGTTCCATCTTATCCGTTGTGAATACTCCTCCGTTTATGCAGAAGCGGAATCCGTATGATCCGAACGAATACGACGAACAGGCTTACGGTGCACGTATTCTGAATCCGCTGGCTGCCAATGCCGCAGACAGTAACACGAATACAGATCATATAAATGGCTCACTCGGCTTCACGGTTGACATACTCAAAGGACTGAAGTTTAAAACCACTTTTGGCATTGAACTGACTAATGAACATTGGGACTACTATCTGGACCCGATTTCAACTTCGGACGGACGGGGTACAAAGGGCGTGTGGAAGAGAGTTTCTCACGAAACTTCGAATGGCTTTTTGAGAATTTGCTGACCTATGATTGTTCATTCAACAAACATAACCTTTCTATCTTGGGAGGAGCTACCCAACAGCGTGCACAATATAACGGTTCCTGGATGGCAGGTTTCGATCTGGCAGAGTCTTATCCTGATATTCATTCCATCAGTGCCGCCAATCAAGCTGGATAAAGACGCTTGTGGTTCTTCTGCTTCCGCATGGACGCTGGCCTCTTTTCTAGGTCGTGTAGCCTACAATTATGACAGCCGTTATTTGCTGACGGTCAACTTCCGTGCCGACGGTTCTTCTCGTTTTGCTCCGGGACACCGTTGGGGTACTTTTCCTTCTGTTTCTGCAGGTTGGAGAATTTCAGGCGAAAAGTTCATGCAACCTTTGCAAGACATCGTTACCGATCTTGGAAGTTACGTGCCGGATGGGGTATGAACGGTAACCAAGGCGGTTTTGGAAACTACGCTTACATGGCTTCCATGAGCGTCAGTAAACTGCCCGTTTCGGAGGGAAACTTATATCCGGGACTTGCCATTAAACCCGGCTCGGCAGCCAATAAAGAACTGACCTGGGAAAAACAAGCCAGTGGAATCTGGGTCTCGACCTGACAATGTTTGGATTCCCGTTTATCCTTCTCGGTGGACGCTTACTACAAAAAGACCACCGATTTACTATTGACAGTCAGCCTGCCGGAGAATGTAGTGCCAAGCAGTGTGACAAGAAACGACGGTGAGATGGTGAATAAAGGTATGGAGTTCACTCTCTCTTCCCAGAATTTGAAAGGCAACTTCCAGTGGAATACCGATTTCAATATCTCTTTCAACCGGAATAAGTTGACGAAGCTCGGTTTGAATAAAGTTTATTATTATGCTGAAATGTACGAATCCAAGGAGAAAGCTGTCATCCTGAAAGAAGGTCTTCCATTGGGAACATTCTTTGGATATATATCAGAAGGCGTCGATCCGAAACTGGAAATATCATCTATCGTGACCTGAATGGTAACGGCTTTATCGATCCGGAAGATCGCACTACCTTGGGAAATGCCCAGCCTAAGTTCATATATGGTATGACGAATACATTCTCGTATGCCGCTTCGACCTGTCTGTATTCTTGCAGGAAGTCAGGGCAATAAAATTTTAATGCGTCACGCATCGATATGGAAGGTATGACCGACTTTAGAAACCAGTCGGTTCGTGTGTTGGATCGTTGGAAACGACCGGGTATGATTACCAATGTCCCCCGCGTTGGTAATACAGAGAACAATCATAACTCCTCCCGTTTTGTAGAAGATGGATCTTACCTGCGCCTGAAAACAGTCACTTTATCCTATAATTTCCTAAGAAATGGTTGAATAAGATACATCTGTCCAGATTGCAGGCTTACGTCACCGGACAGAATCTTTCACACTGACTAAATACAAAGGATACGATCCTGAAGTAAATGCTTTTGGCGGAGACTCCGTTGCTCAAGGGGTGGACTATGGTACTTATCCTCAATCGAGGGCGGTAATTTTTGGTTTGAATATTGAATTTTAATAGGTGCGAAAATGAAAAAACATAATAAAGTTAGCGTATGTCGTACTCTGCGTACATTAGTCGTTTCATGCAGTAGTTTCCTAGATGAGAAACCGCAATCGGATTTTTATGCAGGAAGGTACCGGAACGGAAGATCAAGTCTAAAAGTCTGGCAGATGCACAGGCAGCCGAGTTGCAGGGTGCGTATGAGAGTTTTAAGGCAGATATATTCCAGTCGGGAAAATTACACCATTGGAGATGTAAGCAATCCGATAATTGCTATATTGGCTGGAGACGGTGGCCGAACAAGAATTTGATTTGTTGAAGCTGACCTCTACCAATTATAAAGTAGAACTTGGTCTGGTCACAGTATTATTCAATGGCTGGCACTGCAACCAGTGTGATTGAAAATACGAAAATGATGGATCCCTGTACCTCTACCGTAGCAGAAGAGCGTAATCGTGTTATTCGGCAGAAGCCAAGTTCTTGCGAAATCGGTTCCTTATGATACCTATTGGCCGGCAGACAGTTACCCGTTGTCTTATAAGATTCGCGAGAAGACTTCCAATATCATTTTGATGCGGTTGGCAGATATACTGCTGTTGAAAGCCGAAGCACTGGTAGAGAGAACGTGCGGGCTTTGCTCCTTCTTCTTTAGATGAAAATATGGGGCAGGCCAGAGGACGCCTGGCGGTAGAGAACGAACGCCAATTAGAGTTGTATATGGAAGGTCAGCGCTGGTTCGACCTGGTACGCAATAATCGTTTGCTGGAAGTGATGCAGAAGCATAAAGACAAAGACGGCAGATTGCTGTTTGCAGGTTTGCAGGCTTTTCCGGCAGTTGTGGCCGATTCCTCAAGGGAGAGAAAGATAAAAACACCAATCTGACTCAAAATGAAGGCTATTAATGAAAAGAGGAACGTAAAATTTTAAAAGAAAAATGATGAAACACAATAATCTGTTTTTATGGCTGCTGGGGCTGACTGTTTGTTGGCTGGCTTCATGTAGCGAAGAAGATGGTCGGGTGAAGTATCCATATTCATGTCCCTGAACTATCAGAACTGCAATTCTCGACTACCGATCAGACTCCTGCTGCCGATTCTCTTTATTTCTCTGTAAAAATCCACGATCCGGAGACTCCTTTGTCTACGCTGGAAGTGAAATTGATGGTGGGTGAAAACCTTGGTAAGTTCGCAGTCGATCCGTACGAAAGGCACTGATGTGTCGATTGTTGAGAAAGGAATTTATATCCCGTTTGAGGCTGACCTGGAAGAGAATCAGGAGGCTAAAGTAGTATTGACTGCCATCAATGTGGAAGGTAGTGAAGTCACTCAAACGTTTGATTTCCATATCGTCCGTCCACAGATTCCGGAAGTGCTCTATCTTCACTATAACGGTGAGGTGGTAGAAATGACCCGGAGCGCAGAGAATCCTTATCTGTATCTAACGGAAGTTTCCGGCTCGGAAGAGGGCTATCCGATGGAGCTAACCGGAAAAATCTCCACTACGGAATCATTGGACGATGCGCAACTGATTTGGGGAGCTGCCGAAGCAAGCAATACGGCAGTCCTTATTGAAGCGTCGGGCCCTAGCTTTGCTTTTGATTACCGGGATTGGTTTGTCGAACAAATCACTTTCAATGTGATGACTTTTGAACTGGGAGTAGTCGGCTACCAAAAGAACCTGAAAATTAAAGAAACCGAGTTGATAGCCAGTGAGGGATTTTTCCGTGCACAGATTAGCTTTACGCAGGGGGAAGAGTTCGAAATGAGTGGATTTGAAGATGTGGAACATGCTTACAACCGCGACTTCTTTAGCTATAATCCGGACAATGGTAAGTTTACCTTCTTGCGCAAATCAGGAACCTGGGAGATCTATTATTCTTCTAAGTATAATTATATCTGGGTGGCACGGATGGGTGATACGGCTCCCACTTGCTTCTGGTCTGGTAGGACACGGATTTACATGCGCACCCGTCTGGAATGAAGCATATAATAGTGGAGGCTGGAATTTGGAAGACATATCACAGTTAGGATATATTGTGCCAATCGGTGAACAGAAATACCAGACCACCGTGTATTTGAGTAACACTCATGAATGGGAATCCTTCGAAATTGAAATTTACAGCGATTTGCAATGGAATAAAGATAAAGGTATGGAGTTGCAAAGCAGGTTCATTGTCCGGCGATACGGATGGAATTGAACTATCTGGTTCCAATGGAATAACGAGTGGCGATGGTTTCGTTCCCGGCTATTATCGTCTGACTTTCGACGCCTCGCAGGGAGTAGGCAAAGAAACATTGCACATCGAACGATTGAGTGATTAATACCTGAAAAAGAGTGATATATAGAAAAATAGGAAAGCCTATGAGAAATATACTATATATGATAGGGGAAGTCTGTGTCTCCTGCTGTTCATTTCTGGTTGTAAATCGACTGACGGGGCGAAAGCCCCGTGTCATTGACTTGGAAGATGGGAGCTGCCGAAGTACAGCCCGGTTACTATGAGAATTCATTTGTCCTGAAGAACATCTCAGATGTTCCTTTAGGAAAGGATTGGATCATCTATTATTCGCAGCTGCCTCGTGAGATTCTTCAAGACGAATCTGCATCGGTCAAGGTAGAGGTCGTAAATGCGAACTTCTTCCGGATGTATCCGGCGGAAAACTTCCAGCCATTGGCACCGGGAGATTCGCTGATTGTGACGTTCTGTTGTACCAACGGATTGAAAAAATGTCACATGCTTCCGGAGGCACCTTACTGGGTGAGTCAGTCAGGCAGTAAGCAAGGTATTCCCTTGCCTGTCGGACTGACCATACAGCCGCTGAAAGGAATGGAGACAGAAGACTGGTATCCCGCACCTGATAAGATATATGCTTCGAATTTGGCGTTGGAGACTACAGCCCAGTTGCAGCAAACTGATATTTTTCCCGTCAGTAAAGGAAGCGTTTCCGGCTATCGGTAAAGAAAACGTTATCATAGAAAATAAAGTAAAACTGACTTTCCATCCCGATTTTGCCAACGAAGCAGGATTGTTGAAAGAAAAATTGGAAACACTTTATGGGTTGGAAGTCATTTCCGAAGCACCGGTAACGGTTCATCTGGATTATTTGCCGCAACAGGAGACGGCTGCGAATGACGAATACTACCGGATTGGACACAGGAAATAGTCTGATAAATATTTCAGCTCCTACGTCACACGGCATTTTCAATGGCACGCAAACCTTGCTCTCCTCTTGAAAGGACAAGAAAACCGTTCCGTTTTGGAAGCTCTCTCCATCCGTGATTATCCCGACTTGCCGTATCGCGGACAAATGCTCGATATTGCCAGGAACTTCACGACGGCAGACCAATTAAAAAGCTGATAGACGCCATCTCTTCTTATAAACTGAACGTACTGCATTTCCACTTTTCGGATGATGAAGGCTGGCGTCTTCAGATTCCCGGCTTGGAAGAACTGACCTCGGTTGGCGCACGCCGGGGACATACCACGGATGAACTGGAATGTTTATATCCGGGCTACGATGGCAACTATGATCCGTCTGCGCTACCTCCGGCAACGGATATTACACCCGTGAAGAATTTATCGATTTATTGCGTTATGCAGCTCAAAGACATGTGCGTGTGATTCCGGAGATAGAGTCTCCGGGACATGCCCGTGCGGCAATCGTGTCCATGAAAGCACGCTATCATAAATATATAAACACCGATCCTGAAAAGGCTGACGAATATTTATTAAGTGACGCACAGGACACTTCCCGTTATGTTTCCGCGCAGTCTTATACGGATAATGTCATGAATGTAGCATTGCCTTCCACGTATCGGTTTATGGAAAAAGTGATTCGTGAGTTGATGGCTATGTATGAGGAAGCGGAGGTACCTTTGACTACCATTCACTTAGGAGGCGATGAAGTACCTGATGGAGCTTGGATGGGTTCACCTGTCTGCCGGGCGTTTATGGATGAACACGGAATGACGAGTGCCCATGAACTGTCCGAATACTACATCACGAAGATGGCAGACTATCTGCAACAACATCATTTGCAATTCAGCGGCTGGCAGGAAGTAGCGTTGGGACATCCGGAAGCTACCGATCGGCATTTGAACCAACTTGCAGCAGGAGTGTATTGCTGGAATACGGTTCCCGAATGGGAAGCGGACGAAATACCTTATCAGGTAGCCAACAAAGGATATCCGGTGATCCTCTGCAACGTGAACAATCTTCTATCTGGATTTGGCCATGATGCTCACCCCCGATGAAAGAGGGCTCTCGTGGGCCGGATATGTTGACGAGTCCAAAGGCTTTCTCCATGCTTCCATATAGCATTTATCGTTCTTCGCGTACTGATATGGCTGGCAATCCGGTCGATTTAGGTATTGCGGAAAGAGGAAAAACAGTTTTGACCGCATCCGGCAAGGAGCGTATCCAAGGAGTACAAGCGCAATTGTTTTTGCAGAAACGATCCGTGATTTCAAGTGGGTGGAATATTATACCTTTCCTAAAATCCTCGGACTGGTAGAACGATTCGGGTGGAATGCTTTTTCCCGCTTGGAGTATGCGGCAGGAGAGAAAGAACAGCAGGCTTTCAATAAAGCGCTGGCTTTTGTTCTATTCGAAAGCGAGTGAGAAGGAAATGCCCCATTGGGCGTCCCGAAACATTAACTTCCGTTTGCCTCATCCCGGACTTTGCCTCAAAGAAGGCAAGCTCTATGCCAACACTCCATCCGGGGAGGGGAGATACGCTATACGACCGATGGAGCGGAACCAACTCTTGATTCAGCGCTTTGGGAAGCCCCATAGCCTGTGATGCTTCGGGTTGTGAAAGCTAAACTGTTTTATTTAAACAAAGAAAGTGTAACAAGCACTCTCAAAGTAAATTAATCCACAAAAGTAGATAAGTTATGAACTATGATAAGATAAAAAAGAAGCGGAATATTATTCCTGTTGGGAATAGGTGCGATCACATCGTTGTCGTGCAATGATAATGATAACGCGGACTACCGGAGCGAGTGCCCACCCGCCTGTCGGTGATGCCTTTGCCGGAAAGAGTCGATTATAAAGAATCGGTTGTCTCTCTCCCGCAGAATGTAACAGTCAGCCAGAACATTCCGGCTTCCACGTCGCAACTGTTGAAATCCACGCTGGAAGAGAAACTGTCTCTTTCCGCGAGTGACGCTCCAACGATCATGCCTTTATCCGGGTGCAACAAGAATCGGATTTGGCTAAAGAGGCCTACCGGCTCACCGTTACTAAAAGGGAGCCTGTGTTTATTATTCAACGGAAACCGGACTTCTTTGGGAATCCAGACATTGAGACAAAGCGCTCGAACAAGCTAATTTCTTCACTTCGGAAACTCGAAATATCTTCCGATGGTCGATATAAAAGATGCTCCCAAATATGATTGGCGCGGATTTCATATCGATGTGGTACGCCACATGTTTACGGTTGATTATCTAAAAGGTGATAGACTGTTTGTCTTTCTACAAGATAAACAAGCTCCACTTGCATCTGACCGGACGATCAGGGTTGGCGCATTGAAGTGAAAAAATATCCGTTGCTGACGCAGGAAGGCAGCTGGCGCGACTTTGACGAATATGACAAGAGATGCGTAGAACTTTCCCAACAGGATTATAACTATGAGATAGATCCCCGTTTCGTGAGAAACGGTTCTCAATATGGTGGTCATTATACGCAGGAAGAGATGAAAGGTTTGGTAAGTTATGCGTTGGAAAGAGGGATCGATATTGTACCCGAAATTGACATGCCAGGTCATTTCTCGGCGGCTATCAAAGTCTATCCCGAGTTGTCGTGCACGGGAGAAGCCGGATGGGGAGAAGAATTCTCTTATCCTATCTGTCCCTCGCGTCCGGAGAACTATCAGTTCGTGCAGTCCATCATTGATGAGATGGTCGAGATTTTCCCTTCGGAATATTTCCATATCGGAGCAGATGAAGTGGAGAAAGATAACTGGGAACAGTGTGAAGTTTGTCAGCGATTGATGCAGCAGGAAGGTTATCAGAAAGTGGATGAATTGCAAAAACCGCTTTGTGAAGATAATGACGAACTATGTGAAGGGTAAAGGTAAGAAAGTGATGGGATGGGACGATGCTTTTTCTTGAAAAAGAGCCACAGGATTTGATTTATACTTATTGGCGAGACTGGCTGCCCGATCAGCCGGGAAAGATTACCCAGAAAGGTTATCCGATTATATTCATGGAATGGTCCCGTTTCTATTTGAGTGCAACGCCTTCAGACGAAGGATTAAGCTCTTTGTATAACTTCGAGTTCGAACCCCAGTTTCCCGGCATCGTGAAGCAAAATGTATTAGGCTTCCAGGCTTGTGTATGGACGGAGATGATTCCTAATGAACGGAAGTTTGGCCAGCACGTGTTTCCCTCTCTTCAAGCTTTTCGGAGTTGGCGTGGGGAAGTAGCCGTAACTGGATTGATTTTACCAATCGCCTGAAATGGCATGTTAAATGGTTGAATGCGAATGGATTCTACTTCACCAAACCGGGATTTCTTTAATCCCGGTACACTAAGAACAATATGAAATCAGAACGTTTACTTTCATTAGACGTGCTCGGGGAATCACCATTGTCGGAATGATTTTTGGTGAACAACCCCGGACATGGGAATCCATTTACGCACCCTTGCGACATGCCGAATGGAACGGACTGACTCCGACAGACCTGGTCTTCCCATTCTTTATGTTTATCATGGGTGTTTCTATGAGCTTTGCTTTTTATCCCGGTTCGATCATCATTTCAGTCGTGGTTTTATCATCAAACTGGTACGGCGCACGGTGATCTTGTTTTTGTTGGGACTTTTTCTTTCCTGGTTCTCGTTGGTGTGGGGGGTGGAAACAGCCTTTTCTCACAGATACGTATTCTGGGAGTGTTGCAGCGGTTGGCATTGGCTTATTTCTTTGGTTCCTTGCTGATTGTGGGTGTCCGGCGTCCGGCAAATCTGGCATGGATCTCCGGGATCATTCTGATAGGCTATATTGTCTTGTTGGCTTTGGGGAACGGCTTTGAACTATCCGAACAGAATATTATGCCGTTACAGATCGCACACTATTCGGAGAAGCCCATTTGTATCGGGAGTGGTTGCCCGGATGGCGGGCGTATCTTTTTCGACCCGGAAGGCCTGTTGAGTACCTTGCCGTGCATTGCGCAAGTGATTATCGGTTATTTCTGCGGAAATATTTTGCGGGAGAAGACTGAAATCCATCACCGGTTGTTACAGATATCCATACTGGGTATTGCTCTTTTGTTTGCAGGATGGTTGTTGAGTTACGGCTGCCCGTTGAATAAGAAAGTATGGAGTCCGACTTTTGTGCTGGTGACTTGTGGTTTTTCCTTGTTGCTTGTGTTTCTCACCTGGCTGATTGATATTCGTAAAAAACAGAAATGGGCGTATCCTTTCCATGTTTTTGGCACGAATCCGTTGTTCATCTATGTGGTGGCCGGCGTGTTGGCTACTCTACTGAGGTTATCACAGTTAGTGGAATTAGTCTGCAAGGGAAGGTTTATACCTCCATCCTGCTTATTCTTCCCGATGCTCATCTGGCCTCTCTGATTTACGCCCTTCTGTTTATCGGATTCAATTATCTGATTGTATGGGGGCTGTACAAAAAAACGGATCTTTATAAAGATATAAAAAGACAGGTCTGAAAAAGGATAGTTTACACCGATTCTTTTCGAAAGTTGGTTTTCGTAATGAATCGGTATAAACTCTATTCATACTACTGAATTTTCACAAATTATTCGGGGGAACCATAAATAGACTGGAAGAACCTACAATTTCACCTCTTCCGTGAATATCTCCCCGAAACGATTCTTAACCACCACCTTGACAGACTTCGTACCTTTCGCAGGCTGTGCCCGGAAAAAGATGCCGTGTATGATAGCCGGTTTTTTTTCCTTTCACCATATTGATATAATCCTGATCCTCATCGTCAAAAGCCTGCATAGCACCTTTCAACCTCCATCCTCGTACCAGTTTACCGTATACGTCCAGTCCCAATCCCAGATATTGGCTACCACATAGTCTTTCTGGCTTTCAAACTCTCCCGGTTGGTAAAGCCGAAACTGATAGTCCGGCGAACACCCTGTTGCTCTTGTAACGCCATTTCACATCATCACCTTTCACTTGTACCACCAGATAACCGTTTGGTGCTCCGCAACGATTCACGTGTCCTGCCCACCATGCGCCGCAGGCCGCTCCGATATTATGTTCGTAAATGGTAGGCGCAGGTTGCTGATTCTCATAGAAATGTGTGTCCGGAGAAAATATGTACTTGGTAAGGTCTTAACAGTTGGAAAAGCGCATTGGCGTTGCGCGCATTTCCCCCCGCAGCTACCGTGTTATTAGCTACTGGAGCGTGTACGTTCAGGAACACGGTGCTTCCTTTGGGCACATAACTTAAATCTTTTCTCAACCAGTCCAAATCTGCCGGCGTGAAGCGTTCCGTGTATTTCTTATTACCATCGTAGTCGATGTCTTTCATTGCGATTACATGGATTTTTCCAATGTTGAATGAATAGTTAGCCGGGCCGAATGACTGATAATAATTCTGTTCCCCATAACCATCTGCCGGATGATCCGTCTGTGTTATAGATTTGTAGAGCAGGTTGAAGTCATGGTTTCCCATCAGTTGGAACATTGTCATTCCCAAGTTGACACCGCTTGCCGGTAAGGAGCGTACAGGTTCATGGCATCCCACACAAGGTCGCCCAGTCCCATACCAACGATTTCGAAGTTCTTTAGTGAGTCGGCAGTCTGTTTCAGGTCGGGCACTGTTTCCGTGCGGAAGCGGTCCAGTTGTTTCTCGTTTCTCACTTGCGGGTCGGAAATGGCGATATATACAAATTCATCCACCGGTTTCTGCCGTTTAGTCAATACGAAGTCATATTGGTTCTCGCTTTTCCCGGCATCCAGATATTGATAGAAACCATCGGCTACCCCCTCTTTGGAAGGAAGCTCATACGCTGCCGGAGTAGAGATGTAAACCATTGGATAACGTGTCGGATCAGTGTTCAGAACATAATTTCCTTGCGCATCAGTTGTATTGAAATGCGCACCGTCAGTCACCACTACACCGCTGATGGGCTTACCTGTATTATCTTTCACACTACCTTTCACCACCGTCTGACCAAAAGGCAACAATGGCATTTAGCTGGAGACATAAGATTGCCGCAAACAGCATTTTCTATTACATACTTTTTCATTGCTTATAACTTTCTTAAAGTAACCTGATTGAATAATGCGATAATTTCTTCCGGTTCATCTGCCGACTTGAGAGCCTCCTCAAAAGACTTGCTGTTATCATCGAAACACATCACATTGGCACAATCCAGAATGTGTGCCATGTTGGATGTAGCAACTTCCCGGCTCACTTCTTCCTTTTTCAGTGCTGATGTAGTCGTTGAAGTGTTCTTTGATAACCGCTGGGTAGACCTGATGTAATTTTTCGTCCTGTTGTGTAGGGTGACTTGCAACATATACACTAGGAAGCAAAACGTGTTTCATCCTTTCAACAAGTGGGCAAAGAACTCGGAACTTATTTCATGTTTTTATTTTTTAGGTTTTAAAATTAGATGATAATCTTTTTTCTAAATTATAATCGTTGTAATTAGGCTTTAAATAATTAGGCATTGACTCCAACTCTTCAGAAGTGCGATTTTCCTTTAATTTGAATGTTTTTATTATATGAGAAACTGGCGCACCATTTTTAGGTTGTATTTTGATGGAAAAACGTACACAAACATCTCCGGCATATTTATTAAAATTAGCCCAATCTGTATTCCAGTGATCTGTATAAACTCCCTCTTCCCAATAAGTATATTTTTCATTATTATACGATGTCTTTAAAGATCTACATAAAACCTCTTTGTTATAATATAAAACGATTTCTTGATTTGTTACATGTATATCGGCAATGGCCTTTACTTCTGGATTAAATTCTAAGTAAGGTGAATAATCTTTACTTGTATCAAAGACAATGCGATGAACTTCATTGATATAATCACCATATTCTGGATCAACTCCTTGATATTCATAGTATTGTTCGTGAGATTTTTATTTCTGGCTTTTCCTTTAAAATTCACGACTCCCAGTATTTTATTATATAATGGAACATAACCTGTTGCATTTATAACATTTTCTGTTCCTGGTAACCAAAATGAAATTGGCATTGAAGGAAATGCTCCGCTATTTGTGCTTGTACCTGACAAGGAAATTGTAGTCATCAATTGATAATTTACCGGAGGATTTATTCCTTTATTGCTGCTTCCACCCACAATTCCACTAACAAATCCAACTATAAGTCCTGGCAGACCAGACGTAGATCCCTTTAATGCAGAACTCACTCCATTATATAACGCATTAAAAATCCCATTTTTTAGCCCTAACTTATTATTTGATTGTCCATCTTTAGCATCGGATATTTTGTTTCCTCTCTAAAGAATTTAGTCCAATTCAGCCAAAATTCCAGTCCCTATTGATTTTAATTCATCAGATTGTAATATGTTTCCCATTTTATTTGAATGATCTACTGCTCCTTGACCTAGAATGGCATCAAGCTTTCCTTCCATTTTTCCATCTAAGTATATTTTAGAAACACTATAGTAATTCAAAAACCAATTAAATCGTATTTCATTATAAGGAATAGAAGAAAGATTTTGATCATATGCCAATTCATATTCCATCATATACCATCTGTTAGTAGCTAATGGCATTGAACCATCAATAGGGGCGGGCTGTAGTTGTACGTAGCTTTTCTGATCTTTTGCCACTGCATCTAGGACTGGCTGTCCTAAAAAATTTAAAATAGATGTTTCCTTGGCAGAAATAACAGAAATACCATTTTGTATATACGAAGAAGTTGCTACGAAAGGTGTTGTTATATATAAATATATTCTCATTGTACCTCGATACTTATTATACAATACAAAGAAAGGATTATTTACTATACTAGAAGCCTCTGAACTGAAAGCGTTGTAAAGCATCTCCCACCCATCAAAAGAGATTTTTGTAATCATTAAGTATATCTGTTTCATAAAAATGAAGACAAACTCCCTGCTCCAATCCAAGGAACCGGTATTCGTGCATATCCTGCAGGAGTTGGCATCCAATCGGCATTTTCCCAATCGAAGTCAGGCGTTACCACTGAACGAGTTATTAATGAAGGGGGCCAGATTCCAGTCAGTTTTACTGTCATCAGAACATGAAGTCATCGTCAGGCAATATCCTAACACTAAGAATAATAATCGAAATAATTTTTCGTGTCCATAATTTTGATATTTTAATGATACATAAATAGTATTATCCTCTATTAGATAATATGAAATTAAAACAATTGCTCTTTTGTCTTTTTAATCATGCTACAAAGTAAGATTTTTTTTATTTCAATAGGATTACATCCTCATTAAAACAATAGTTCGTTAAGTATTCATTTAATCTTTATGTGGTAATAATTACAAACTTTTTGTTTTTTATTCTTAGACCAAGCTGAGAATGGTGTTCCTGCGGAAATCTTTCGTGACTACTGGAGTAACGTCCAACTGGATAAATATAAGTTTGCATTCGTGACAAAGTGGTGGTATGACGGAAAAGGCAGGCAAATTTATCGGATAGTGCATCCGTAATGCTTCAATTATCATTATATTTGCCACTCTATTATCAAGGAAGGTCTCTTTGCTTTGGGGCAATCGGCTGAATGATGCTTGGATAGGAATAACCTATAGTGTCTTTAATCTAAAACGAAAAATAATAAATGGAAATTCAAAATAGTATATTTAACTACGCTACTTTGCTTAAACAAGTCAAAGCACGGGTGGCACTCTCGCACAGAAAAAAAGCGATTTATTCCGCTAATGAAGAAATGCTTTCTATGTATTGGGACATCGGCAAAACTTCTTTTGTGAAAGCCAGAAACAGATAGGATGGGGGAACAATGCACTTGAACAGCTTGCCAATGACCTGAAGAATGATTATCCGAAAGTGAAGGGCTTTTTTCCCCACGAAATTGCAGGTGTATGATTCAGTTTCATAAAGAATATAATCAAGAGCTTACAATTTGGCAACCAGTGGTTGCCAAATTAAAATGTCAAATTGTGTTCTTCCGATAAAACAGTTAAGCTGGTCACACAACATCACTTTTAATACAACGGGTAAAAGACCTGAAAGCCCGCTATTGGTACATGATTCAATGTTTGAAGAGTGGATGGAGTCGTAATTTCTTAATTGAAGCTATCAATCAGGACTACTACCATACTTACGGAGCATTGGCTAGTAACTTCGACACCACTCTTCCCGAAATACAAGCCAAGCAAGTAAAAGAGACATTAAAAGACCCCTATATTTTTGATATGCTGACTTTCACTGACGAATATAACGAAAGAGATGTAGAGTTAGGGTTGGTTAAGCATATTGAAAAGTTCCTTCTCGAAATGGGAGCAGGCTTCGCCTTCATGGGCAGACAGTATCATATTGAAGTGTCCGGCAATGATTTCTATATTGACATCTTGATGTATAATGTGTTTATGCACAGGTATTTAGTCGTGGAGTTGAAAAAGGGTGACTTCCAACCCGAAATATATCGGTAAACTGAATTTCTATTGTTCTGCAGTAGATGATATTCTTTGCCGGGAAGGTGATAATCAGACGATTGGTTTGCTTCTTTGTCAGAACAAAAGATCGCATCATGGCTGAATATGCTTTACGTGATGTGCACAAACCAATAGGTATTTCCGATTATGAGTTAGGTAAATCAATCCCTCACGATATAAAAATCCGGACTGCCTTCCATCGAAGAACTGGAAAGCAAACTTTATCAGGGATTACAGGACAATGAAAGTGCAGAATAATTTAGGCGGAGTGGTGTATAGGTGGAAAAAATACACCATGCTCGCCCGTCTGTGCTATTTTGGTTATTAGATAGAATATTTTGCTCTGATACTCCTTCGGCGACATTCCTTCATGCCGTTTGAAGTACCTTCCTAAATACGACTGATCGGGAAAACCAAGTCGGTCGGCTATTTCCTGAATCGTCAGTCCGGTGGATTGAAGCAACACTTTTATCTCCAGGATGGCAAAGTCGTCGATAATCTTTTTGGCAGCCTCGCCCGTCACGCTTTTGCAAATACCTGTCAGGTATTTGGTGGAGATACACAGTTTGCTGGCGTAGAAAGTCACTTCCCGTTGTGAGATGCAGTTTTCATGTACCAATGCGACAAACTTCTTGAAGATTTCGTCCTGCCGGCTTCCCCCTTCGATTTCCTGTTTGTCGAAGTAGCGGTAACACTTATCATAAATATCCAGCATAAACGACTGGAGATGATTTTGGCGATCTGGTTGCGGAAACGGTTTTCACGATCGTTGTATATAGCGGTCGTGGCACGTATTAACCCATTGATAGCTCCGGTATTTTCTTCCGGAAGTACGTAACACGGCTTTTTTCTTTGATGAACCGGAAGAAGATCGGCTCGAAACGGAGGCAGGCTTCGCGAAACATTTCTTTGGGAAATCCGAAGAAAGAAGCTGTGAAATCGCTGCTGTTGCCATTGATGCGGATAATCGTTCCCGGCAAGAGCACGATTTGAGTGTTTTCTACTATTTCATAGTCTTTCAGGTCGATTGTGACGTGTGCCCATCCGCTTCTGCAAAAATAGATGGCACCCCCTTCCAGTTTCCACAGGCGTTGCATAATTGGAGACAGGTTTTCGTCCATTCCGGCAACGAACGGTTCACGAAAGTATGGCTAGGCTAGAGTTTTTTGATTCCATTGTTGTTCTTATTTTGGGTACAAAAATAGCACTTTTTCACTAAATATCGGTTTTAATGTTCCTAAAATGAACAAAACTGAAGATACTAAGTCCAGTTTCCTATGAAGAAAACAGTCTACCTTTGCCGCGTTTAAAAATATTAAATAGGTAACAGAAAATGAGTAAAAAGGTATGTAAAGTGAAGCAAGGGCTATTGTTGCTCTGCTGTATGGTAGCTGCTACGGGCTGTAAACAAGCTTCCTCCGGCACAAATGGAAACAGAATACGAAGTGATGACCGTTTCTCCGGCCGACCGGATGATTTCAAGCGCCTACTCGGCGACCATCCGCGGACGTCAGGATATTGATATTTACCCCCAGGTAAGTGGTACGCTGACTAAAGTCTGTGTAACGGAAGGGCAGCGTGTAAAGAACGGACAGACATTGTTCATCATCGACCAAGTGCCGTATGAAGCTGCTTTGCAGACGGCAGTGGCAAACGTTGAATCGGCCAAGGCCTCTCTGGCTACAGCGCAACTGACGTATGACAGTAAAGAGGAACTGTATAAAGAGAACGTAATTTCCTCTTTCGATTTGAGTACGGCAAAAAACTCCCTGTTGGCTGCCAAAGCACAGTTGGCACAGGCCAGCGCAGGAAGTGAGTGCCCGCAATAATCTTTCTTATACGGTTGTGAAAAGTCCGGCCGACGGAGTGGTAGGTACGTTGCCTTACCGTGTAGGAGCTTTGGTTAGTTCCGCTCTTGCCCAGCCGCTGACTACCGTTTCCGACAATTCGGATATGTATGTCTACTTCTCCATGACGGAAAACCAATTGCTGGGACTGATCCGCCAATACGGTTCTAAAGAGGAGGAGCATTGAAAAATATGCCTGCCATCAATCTGCAACTGAACGATAAATCGGCTTATCCCGAGCAAGGACAGATCGAGTCGATTAGCGGAGTCATTGACCGTTCGACGGGTACTGTCAGTCTGCGTGCCGTTTTCCCTAATAAGGACGGACTGCTGCACAGCGGTGGTGCGGGTAACGTGATTGTTCCTGTTCAAAAAACAGCTGCGCTGACCATTCCACAGGCTGCCACTTTCGAAATACAAGATAAGAGATATGTCTATAAGGTAGTAGACGGCAAAGCGCAGTCCAGTCAGGTACAGGTGACTCGTGTGAACGGTGGCCGGGAATTTATTGTAGATGAAGGATTGGCACCGGGAGATGTGATCGTGGCAGAAGGAGTAGGATTGCTTCGTGAAGGTACTCCGGTCAAGGCGAAGGCTGCTCAAACTCCAGTGGCAGGAGTGACAAATGCTAATCAATCCTCATCAACAGAGACAATAAATCAATCCTCATTAGCAGAGGCAATCAACCAATCCTCAGTAGCGGAGACGACCGCTCAATCTCTGTTGGCAGAGACAGCCACAGCGTCTCCGGCCACAACTACTGAAAATTAAACAAAGGAGGAATCATCCATGAATTTAAGAACCTTTATAGAACGCCCCGTATTATCGGCAGTCATCTCTATCACGATTGTCGTAGTGGGTATCATCGGGCTGTTCAGCTTGCCCGTTGAGCAGTATCCCGATATTGCTCCGCCAACCATTATGGTGTGAGTACCACCTATTATGGCGCCAGTGCGGAAACATTGCAGAAGAGTGTTATTGCTCCTTTGGAAGAAGCGATTAACGGAGTGGAAGACATGACTTACATGACTTCCTCCGCCACCAATTCCGGTACAGTGAGTATCACCGTCTATTTTAAGCAGGGCACAGACCCCGATATGGCGGCTGTCAACGTGCAGAACCGTGTATCACGTGCTACGGGACAACTTCCGGCGGAGGTAACCCAGGTCGGTGTGACCACTTCCAAGCGTCAGACGAGTATTCTGCAGATGTTCTCATTGTATAGTCCGGACGACAGTTACGACGAAAACTTCCTGTCCAACTATATCAGCATCAACCTGAAGCCGCAGATTCTACGTATCTCCGGTGTGGGCGACCTGATGATTATGGGCGGTGACTACAGTATGCGTATCTGGATGAAACCGGACGTCATGGCGCAGTACAAGCTGATTCCGTCGGATATCACCGGTGTGCTTGCCGAGCAGAATATCGAATCGGCTACCGGGTCGTTCGGTGAAAATTCCGATGAGACTTATCAGTATACCATGAAATATACCGGACGCCTCATTACTCCTGAGGAGTTCGGGGATATCGTCATCCGTTCCACCGACAATGGCGAAGTCTTGAAACTGAAAGACGTTGCCGATATCCAACTGGGACAGGACAGCTATGCTTATCACGGTGGAATGGACGGTCATCCGGGCGTATCCTGTATGGTGTTCCAGACGGCAGGTTCCAATGCGACCGAAGTAAACCAGAATATCGACAAACTCCTCGAAGAGGCAAGTAAAGACCTTCCGAAAGGCGTGGAACTGACGCAGATGATGAGCTCCAACGACTTCCTGTTCGCTTCCATTCATGAGGTGGTGAAAACGTTGATCGAGGCTATCATCCTGGTTATCCTTGTGGTGTACGTCTTCTTGCAGGACTTCCGTTCTACATTGATTCCGCTGGTCGGAATCGTTGTGTCTCTGGTAGGTACGTTTGCTTTCATGGCGATAGCCGGATTCAGTATCAACCTGCTGACCCTGTTTGCGCTAGTGCTCGTTATCGGTACGGTGGTGGACGATGCCATTATTGTCGTCGAGGCGGTGCAGGCACGCTTCGACGTGGGCTACAGGTCGTCCTATATGGCAAGTATCGATGCAATGAAAGGTATCAGTAATGCTGTTATCACTTCTTCACTGGTGTTTATGGCAGTATTTATTCCGGTATCCTTTATGGGCGGTACTTCCGGTACGTTTTATACCCAGTTCGGTTGACGATGGCGGTTGCGGTAGGTATTTCCGCTATCAACGCGTTGACCTTGAGTCCGGCTTTGTGTGCATTGCTGTTGAAGCCTTATATCAATGAAGACGGTACGCAGAAGAATAACTTTGCGGCACGTTTCCGTAAAGCGTTCAATTCGGCTTTCGATATGATGGTGGATAAATATAAGACGATTGTATTGCTCTTTATCAAACGCAGATGGTTGACATGGTCGTTGCTGGCTTGCTCCGTGGTATTGCTTGTATTCCTGATGAATAACACGAAGACCAGTCTGGTACCCGACGAAGATCAGGGTGTTATTTTCGTCAATGTGAGTACAGCGGCAGGCAGTTCGCTCACTACGACCGACAAAGTGATGGAACGCATCGAAAAGCGTCTGATAGAAATACCTCAAGTGAAACACGTGCAGAAAGTGGCCGGATACGGATTGTTGGCAGGACAGGGTAGCTCGTTCGGTATGTTGATTCTGAAGCTGAAACCGTGGGACGAACGTCCGAGTGATGAGGACAATGTACAGGCAGTCATCGGTCAGGTATACGCGTCGTACGGCTGATATCAAGGATGCCAGTGTCTTCGCTATTTCTCCGGGTATGATTCCGGGTTACGGTATGGGTAACGCACTCGAACTCCATATGCAGGATAAGATGGGCGGTGATATGAACGAATTCTTCACCACTACCCAGCAATACTTGGGAGCTTTGAACCAGCGGCCTGAAATATCGATGGCTTATTCGACGTTCGACGTTCGCTATCCGCAGTGGACGGTAGAGGTGGATGCGGCTAAATGTAAGCGTGCAGGTATCACGCCCGACGCTGTGTTGAGTACGCTGTCCGGCTATTACGGTGGGCAGTATGTGTCCAATTTCAACCGTTTCTCTAAAGTGTACCGTGTCATGATTCAGGCCGATCCGGTGTTCCGTTTGGACGAAACTTCCCTTGATAACGCTTTTGTGCGTATGTCGAACGGTGAGATGGCGCCACTCAGCCAATTCCTCACGCTGACCCGTAGTACGGCGCGGAGTCACTGAGCCGTTTCAATATGTACAACTCTATTGCCGTGAACGCCATGCCGGCTGACGGATATAGTACGGGAGATGCGATCAAGGCTGTGCAGGAAACGGCCGAACAGTCTCTTCCGAAAGGTTACGGATACGACTACGGAGGTATCACCCGCGAAGAGAATCAGCAGAGCGGCACGACGATGATCATCTTCGGCATCTGTTTCCTGATGATCTACCTTATTTTAAGCGCACTTTATGAGAGCTTCATTATTCCGTTCGTTGTGCTTTTGAGTGTGCCTTGCGGATTGATGGGTAGCTTCCTCTTCGCATGGATGTTCGGACTGGAGAATAACATTTATTTGCAGACGGGTTTGATTATGTTGATCGGTCTGCTGGCGAAGACCGCCATCCTGCTGACCGAATACGCTGCCGAACGCCGTAAGGCAGGCATGGGACTGATCGCTTCTGCATTGAGTGCCGGCTAAAGCCCGCCTGCGTCCGATATTAATGACGGCATTGACCATGATCTTCGGTCTGCTCCCGTTGATGGTAGCAAGTGGAGTGGGTGCAAACGGTAACCGTTCGCTGGGTACGGGAGTTGTTGGCGGCATGACTATCGGTACATTGGCGTTGCTCTTCATCGTGCCGACTTTGTTTATTGCCTTCCAATGGCTACAGGAACGGATGCGTCCCGTGCAGAGCGTCCCGACGCATGACTGGCAGATTGAAGAAGAAATCAAAGTGAGCGTCATATAAGGAAGAAAAATCTAAAGCTGGAAAAAATAATCTGAAAATAAATAAACAAGCATGAAAAAAGAAGTTGAATGAGAAAAATATAATTCTGTCCGCAGCAACCTTATATTGAGCAGTTGCGGTATCTACAATAAATACAAACCCGTCACGGAGATTCCCGACGGACTTTACGGACACGGAGGAACAGACACCCCCGGGTTGACTTCCGCCGATCCGAATCCAACGAAGTGATACTGCCGCCAACTTCGGCAACCTCTCGTGGCGGGAGGTTTTCACCGACCCTTATCTGCAGTACTGATGGACTCTGCACTCGTGCGCAACACCGATATGCAGACTGCCCGGCAACGTGTGAAAGAAGCGGAAGCTACGCTTGTTGACGTCCAAACTGTCTTATCTGCCTTCTTTATTCCTGGCGCCGGAAGGAGCTGCCAGCAGTTTCGACCGTGGAAAGGCCACAGACTTACTCTCTGCCCGTGACCGCTTCGTGGGAACTGGATATTTTCGGAAAAGGTGACCAACCGCAAAACGTCGTGCGAAAGCCGCTTACGAACAGAGCAAGGAATATGAACAAGCCGTCAAGACGCAATTGGTAGCATCCGTTGCCAATACGTATTACACGTTGCTGATGCTCGATTCGCCCAGTATGAGATAGCCGTTGCCACCGAAGCTGCGTGGAAAGAAAGTGTGAATGCCACCCGTGCCATGAAAAAAGGCCGGGATGGTGAATGAGGCCGGACTGGCGCAGACGGAGGCTACCTATTATTACAATATATGTACCACCGTACTCGACCTGAAAAGAGCAAATCAACCAGGCGGAGAATTCACTGGCACTTTTACTGGCAGAAACTCCTCATGAGATACAGCGTGGCAAATTGGGAAATCAACAGTTGCCGGAAAACTTCTCCGTAGGTGTTCCCTTACAGATGCTTGCCAACCGTCCCGATGTGCGTAGCGCAGAATTCTCGTTGGCGCAGGCTTTCTATACAACGAATGCCGCACGTGCCGCTTTCTATCCTTCCATCACGTTGAGCGGCAGCGCAGGGTGGACAAACAGTGCAGGGAGCATGATTGTCAACCCGGGTAAGTTCCTGGCCTCCGCCGTGGCTTCCCTGACGCAGCCTTTGTTTAATAAAGGAGCGAACATCGCCCAACTGAAAATAGCGAAAGCCCAACAGGAGGAAGCCCGCCTTAGTTTCGAACAGACCTTGCTGAACGCAGGTGTGGAAGTGAACGAGGCACTGGTGCAGTACCAGACTGCCCGCGAGAAAGCCGACTACTACAACAAGCAGGTGGCTTCTCTGCAAACAGCAGCCAAGAGCACAAGCCTGTTGATGAAACATGGCAACACCACTTATCTGGAAGTATTGACGGCCCAACAGACGTTGCTCAACGCGCAACTGTCACAAGTAGCGAACCGCTTTACCGAAATCCAAGGGGCGTAATCACTTTGTATCAGGCATTGGGTGGCGGCCGTATTTTGCACCGGATTTGCAGGAGGTCATCTATCCAGAGCAGCTTGCAAGGCACCCTCGTACCTTGGTACAGCGTATGTTGAACTATACGCTTCTGCGGGGGCTTTTAAGATGGACGGTATCCGTTATATTGACGAACACCTGAAACCTGATAATTTGAATGTTTGTGTATGAAGAGAAAGAGGTGGACTACCCTGCAAAGGGAGCTCACCTCTTTTTATTTTCTTCGTTCGTAAACGGTTGGTTACAACATAGTGCCTTTTATGAACCGATTACTTTATAACCCCTTCGATTATGCTTAAAGGTAAATCAGTACATTCTGGCGATAGACTCATTGTCTATCCCTTTGGCTTTCATGTTCCGGGCTATTTTCAGCTGGGTTTCTTGTGCACCTTTTTGTTCAGCTGCATCCAGTGTCACCAAATAATCGCGGTACACCTTGACGCTATTGTCGTATCGCTCCCTGTCTTCCGGAGACATGGAAGCCACATCAGCGATATCTTCCAATTTCTCGAAGACAGCTTTTCGTGCCTTGAATGGCAGGCGTTTTAAAGTTTCCATATTATTTAATATATAAATCCAACGTTCAAAATTCGTTTCTGCATTCCTCTTCGCTTTTTGTTGAAGAGAGGGAGGGCGATAAAGATTTCCCGGAACTTATCCGAGAAGAGTTCTCCTGTTTCCCTGTCACTTAGAATAACATCCGTGCGGAGTTTTATGTTCTTGTCGATAATGAAATTCATCAAGAAAACTCCTGTATACGGCTTTTATTTCAAACTTCCATTCATTGCCTACCCTTCCTTGATTGATGATGGCACGCGATAAATAATAAATCGAGCGTTCTTTGAAGTTGCTTTGCATACGGTTCTGCATTTCAACGATGATTTTTTCGCCTGTGTCCGTGTGCAATATACATCATAGATAATACCTCGTCCTTCCGGATAGAGCGGCAATTGCTCATTATTCAAAACTGTAAGTCCGTTATCACTCGTTCACCTTCGAGCAGGTCGTTCAGAAATTCGATTAGTAAATCCTTAGACACTTCTCTGCCGAATATTAGTTTGAATCCGTAGTCGGTGAACGGATTGATAAATTTACTCATTGTTTTGGGTCGCTTCTTTTTATGTTTTGCAAAGAGACGTTTCTCTTTATACATAAAAAGAGGCTTTTTCTTCGTACTACAAAGGTACGATAATTCTTGGTATTTTTCCATCCCTTTTGCAGTAAAAATAAAAAGGTTCCTTGTTTATAGGCAGACTTTTCCGCTTTATCTTCCCTGATTAGTTCTTTTTCAGTGTCCCGTTGTAGGTGTTTTCAAATTCCGTCGGATGATTGAGTGCCCAAAGAATGTAATCACCCGGTTCGTTCTTTTTGAGTAGGGTAGGGCGGTATTGGGAACTAAGAATTTTCCATAAAATACCGCCGGGGCCTCCCAATTCTTTCGTCGGGCAAGGGCGACAATCGCTTTTACGGTCTGTTCGTTCCGGATGCCGATAGTTTGCATATTAAGTAGAAGTATAGCTTCCGAGCCCCTCCCGTTTGCATCCCGAAATTTCGGGCTGTTTCAGAAATTGTTTCAGAAACCGTCTCCGCAGTAATTCCGTTTTTCTTTTCCAATCGATTTATCCAAAGACAAACCCTCTACAACGACAGGCGAAGCCTGAAAAACGCTGTTTGACGGAACGGGCGGCATGCTCCTCTCATTCTCTTTTTGGCATTTTCCTTGTCTCTCTGTCTCTATGTCTTTTTTGATTTCAGATTTGATCTCATTTTCCATATTCCTTTCCTGTTTACCTTTGATATCTGTATCCGTTTCCTCTTTTTGTTTGTGGCATTGTTGTAGCAAAATTCATGGGGTTTTGGGTAACATCTTTGCCGGAGTTGGCACTGAGTCATCCGTATTTTCCGGTTCTATTTCACTATCTCCTCCTTGATAAGCCAGAAATGTTCCAGAGGTAATTTGTATTTTCTCCGGCTGTCGGTGATGATTTTATGATATTGTTCCTGAATGGCCTGTGAAGTCAATACACCGTACTCCTTATATATATAAGATTGTCGAACAGCCCCACTGCCAGGCAATCATCAATAATGGCCTGCATTTCCTCCTCCTCGCAACACGCTTCCTGGGCGATGTCGAAGAGCGTGTCTTTGTTCCACGAAATATAATAACCTTTCTCTTTATAAATGAGGCAGAGCAGTGAAGTGAGCGCAGCAATCCCTGCCGCATGGTGGCGACAGGAGATGCGGCGTACTTTTCTGTCCTGCAGAAAATTGACATCGAGGGGGAAAATAATCTAATCCGGGTTTGGAAATACGGGCCATGATGATAAAATACTGATTGTAAATGGTTGATTATTACTGAATAAATAAACTCCGCTTTTACATCGAAGCAGGGGCAGGATTTTATATACTCGTCAGGTGAGATAATACCGTCTCCATTAAGATCAGGACTGGTGTCCCGATGCCCTATCACCTGCTTCAGAGAAGGGAAGACAAGGCGCAAATCTTCTACCAGCCGGACAAGTGCTTCACGCTGCGCTTCCGTTCGTGTCGGCAGGCCGACCGTTCTTGTCCAGTCCGCCAATGTAGCAGATACCGATAGACCGATGATTCCATCCTGTACAATGCGCTCCGTCGAGAGCAACATCTCTTCCCGGTTCTATCGTGCCGTCGAGACGGACGACGAAGTGATAACCGATAGAACGGAAGCCGCGTTGACGATGCCAGCGGTCGATGTCGGCAGCGGTAAAATCCTGTCCCGCACGAGTGGCGGAACAGTGGATGATGATCGTGTCTTTCATGGAAGAATCCTCCTTTCCTGTTTGCAGACGGCACGTGAGATAACCCCGAACGCAATAGCCTCCTCTTTGGACAGTTGGCGGTAATATTGCTTTGTCACTGAATGGAGCACCGGAGAGAAGGGAGCATCCATCGGCGGCGTTGTCGTTTGTTAGGCCAATGGTTTGGGCCTGATTAGGTATTGTCGTCCGATTAAGCAGCCGATGGGTCTGGTTAGGCAAAGGGTCTTTCATGAAAAAGTTCTCCCCGATGATGTTGCACACGCAAGGGTGTTGTTTCACGCGGTCCGGATGCTTTAGTTGGAGGATAAGCCAGTTTCGGTGCGACAGGCTTCAGACGTTCCTCTCTGACCATTTCTTTCATAGACGGATAGGCACGCAATACTTTCCCCGTTGCATCCGTAACGGCGAAAGGTGTTTGATGAGATCCCCTGTTCCCGTACGGCGTAATCCCTGTGCGGATGGCGTGCATCATATTGGTGTATGCATCGCACCATTCAAGGTTTGACACGTGGTTGTTCATCGTATTGCCATCGAGGTGGTTAATCTTGTGGCAGCTGCTCCGGGTTGGGGATGAATGCTTTGGCAACCAAAAACGATGAATTTTGTATTCGATACAAACACCTTTTATTCGGCAGTATGACAGTTTCGTAACCGGTCCCCATGATTTTGGCACAAAGGATCAACTTCGATCTGCCCTTGAAACTCAATACCCGCCCATGATCTGAAATCATATAGTCGGGGTTTTCTTCAATAAATCTCCAATTTTCCATACTTGATACTGATAAATGTTAATAAAATTATACTCTGTTAAAAAATAATCGTTTTTCTGAATCATGCGGGGAGAAACGGCGTTTCCTGCATCTGTTAAACGGCGGTTTCTGGTGCGGAGAAACGCTGTGGTCTGTATGTGTTAAACGGCGTTTCTTGCTGTCTTCATCTTGCGTAGGAGGTTCGAGCCGTTCGGCACAGTGAATGAGAAATTCTAATTCTTCCCGGCAACCTTGAATCGCCTCGTATAGCGAATCTACGTTATACTGTCTGCAAAGCGCCTCCCATTCTTTTCGTTCCTGCCCGTTCATTCCGTTCTTTTTGCAGATTCATTTTACTTGTTGCTGTCTTGCCCGTCCGTTTCGATATCCAGAAAATTTTCAGCGTGAAAGGTGCGCCAGCCTTTGGCATCGATATCATAGTAGACAACGAACGTATTTTCCGGTTTTGGGTAGATACGGACGGTGGAAACTATGTTCGTAGCCGATGAGTGTGCCGGTGGCACGACGGATGGTTCCATCCTGCTTGGTATATCGGAAACAGACGTTTCCGTGATGCATTTGTCGGATAAGCTTTCCTATCCGGTGAGCCGTGACGAGTGCATCGTGCCGGTTCATACCGTTGTTTTGCCGGATGACGGCAGCTTGCTTCATTAGCTGTACCCGTTGGAAGGAATGATTTTTTTTTCAGTTTCAGTCATTTTGATTCGTTTTAATGATTTGATTATGGGGACAAAGGTAGAGAGCAGGTAATGCAAAGGCTGTCAAGCTTGAAGCATTATGAAACGTTGAAACGATTGAGTCATGATTGAGTGCTATGTGAGAAAAAAGTAAATGGCGGAAGATTAAACTTATCTGTGGCAAAAACTTGTTTATTATTTATTTTAGAATTACTTTTGCCACAGAATAAAAGGAGGTGACTAATGAAAACCATGAATCAGATTGTCGGAGAGAACTTGAAGAAAACCAGAGAATTATCCGGTTTTACGCAGGAGCAGGTAGCGAAATCTATCGGTGTGGAGCGGTCGGCTTATAGTAACTATGAAAGCGGAGGGTGTTCGTGAAGTGCCTTTTCATTTGTTAGAGAAGATTGCTGATTTGTTTGGCTGTGAAGCGTTTCTTCTGTTTGAAGATAATGTAGAAGCCGACAATGAGATTCTGGCTACTGCTTTTGTATCTCCGATGTTGAAGAAGGGGGATTTGAAAGAAATAGCCCATTTTAAAGATCTCGTGAAGTTTACCTTAAAATGGAACGGATTGGAAATGGCTCCAAATAAATTCATCATAGAAAGACAAGTGGCGGAATTTCGCGCGATAACGGATTGAGTGCTTCGGAAGCCATTAATCTGAAAAAGTCTGTTGCTGAATGTCTTTGACCATTTTTCCGCCCTCTTTCCGATAATTTCGGGAATGTGCTCAAAGACGGTTCCGACATCGGTTCATGCTCGTGAAACCACAGCTTCACGATTGCCCACGCACTTGTATATTGAAAGTAAACCAACTCCGCACAAATGCAACCCTTGTAGTGGAAGTAAAGACCCCTGTAGAACAGAGCGCCGATATGTTTGCCTCTTTCTTTGCTGATGCCGGAGACAGGACTTTGTCAACTTATCCCGGAAAAATGAACTGAAAACAAAAAAGATCTCATTGGCAACAGTGTTGAAATTGGAACATTACTTTTCTGTTTCCCGCTCTGCACTGCTTTTTACAGATTGCTGAATGTTGGTTTACTGACCAATGGCTGCACGTCTTGCGCTGGCAGATGAAACCGGTGAAACACTCGGCTTTTGTGTTTCGGTTATGACACTGCATTATATGATCCGGCAAACGAAGGACTGGTAATCGGAGACCTTCGGCGAAAAAGCCCGCCACTTTTTTGAACAGGAAAAATATCAGAGGGCACTATTGGGGAGTTACTCCGCAAAATAAACACACATGCAACAGAAGAAGACGAAAATAATACTGGATGCTGACGTTATCATCCATTTTGTGAAAGCGGAAGCATTTTTCCTTTGTTGCCGGACATCTTTCCCGAATACGAATATGTTATTTTTGGTTTCTCCCTCTACGGGAGCATCGTTGAAAGATTATTTCCAATTACTTAAAACGTTTGGACACGGTGAGAGTGCCTGCATGATTTATTGCAGAGAGCACCGTGATGTGCTGGGTAACAGTAATTTGAAGGATATAAAGGACTATTGTTTGCAGAACGGTATAACTTTTCTGACTACTCTTGATTTTCTATATTATGCTTTTTTGCCGGAAGAAGCTTTTTCGGCAGAGGAATGTAACGAGTTTATTGCTAAGGTAATTGCTTCAGGGAGCAAGTTGCCGGAAGTTGATATTACCCGCTATAAATGTACAGTCGCGATTTGACATCGCTTTTCTATTCTCTTAATTTATTATTTTTAGTAATAGTTCCGGTATCTTTTCTTAGCGCAAATCACAGCTTTGGAACGATTGATTTCTTTCCTTTTGGCAGATTTTATTTCATCTATTTTCTTGATAATACCGGTAAGGTAAAAATGGGTACCCCAAACCCTCTTTCTTTGTGAAAATATGGATGAAAAATATAGAATGTGTCATGCTTGAACATATATGTTAAAATAAGCATTGTACTTTTGTCAGTGAATTTTATATGTAAAATATTAAATAAAATGTAAAAAAATGACTAAGGTAGAAAGAGAAGTGGTTTTTGACAGTGAAAAATGGTCAGAAAGAAATGACCGGTGTACGTCACAGCGACGATGATGTTAAGAAGAAAGTAATTGATTGTGTTTTTTAAGTTGGGGCAACTGAATAATATTCCAGAAAAATATGTTGAAAAAGAATTCGGATTGTTCGCGTTCGTCCGTGGGGCGTGTGTACAGGTGTAATTTCGACGGTCGGAGTCCTATACCAAATTGGACAACTATCTTTAATTTTTCTCTTGTGTGATTGGAAAGGCAACGATTATTGTCAATATTCCGGAGGTGTTGTGCTGGATTCTGAAGCTTTTTTCTAGGAGATTCTGCGGATGTAGGCTATACAGTTGATGATAGTCATCATATTCGTATAGATATTCAGTTTCATGACGATAAAACACTGTTCCTGGAGACTGGTGAAAGGAAGGAAAGGTGAAGAAAAAGATGGAAAATAGAAGAAAGCGGGAGGGGGAGTTACCAAGTTCTTGATGAACTTGGTACATTATTAATCACGAACTTTCCATCGAGGTCGGTGGTGGTTCCTATTGATGTACCTTTAACTAAAACGGATGCTCCTATGACGGGCTGGTTGTCTTCCTCGGAGAAGACAACGCCCATTACCTTTTGGAGGTTTGGGCAATTGCCAGGCTAATGCTTGCTAATAAGCAAGTTAATAACAGCGTTAGTTTTCTTTTCATATAGTTTTTATATAGTAGAATAGTCTGTTTTGCTATCTTACGA
>VOFI01003215.1_pt1 | contig 33707 bp, 52 predicted proteins | sample 5384131 | NCBI WGS metagenome assembly VOFI01 (sample SAMN12384728, study PRJNA508395) | human gut metagenome | isolation source: healthy gut H | host: Homo sapiens
ATCCCAGCTCCAGTAAGGAGTCCGGGTTTCCGTCTAAACGGCCGTTCCAGTCGGACACATCGTCCCCCCCGAGGGATCGGAGGCTCGTCGTCTTCATGCCAGAGGTACTCCATCCCTTCGCCGTAGTTGAAGTAGCCGTAAGCGGCGCTGTAGAGCTGGCCGTCCTCCATGTCGATGCGGCTGCCGGAATCGTCCAGGTTGCTGTAGGCATAGATAGCCTCCCACTCCGGCTCATAGCGGAGGTAACCGTCATCCATCACTTCGCCGCTGAGGTAGAGGGGTCCAGTTGCCCTCGGCATCGAACTCCATAGAGTCGTAGTCGTTGTTCGCTTCGCCCAGCCAGATACCCTCGAAGCCGCTGAAGTCGTTGACGGTGTCCTCGCTGACTCCGCCGCCCAGCCCCTCGTTGGGGTCGTCCTGTGGGGAAATCGCTTCTTCCGTATTGCCACAGGCTGTACACAGCAGGGAAAGCAGCAATACCAGTCCTGCCAGAAGATATGGCTTTTTCTCTTCATGTGATATTCCTCCTCTTATTCTTCATCGCTCAAAGACAGCTGCGAAAAAATATTTTGATAGATCTCACTCATATCCGCCGCAGCATCGGGGAGCGCGCAGAAGCCGTAAAGATAGGTACAAACGTCGGTGTCCATGGCAAATACGGTCCATTCCCGGGTGTCTTCGTCCTCGCCGGCAGTATAGGTTACGATGTAAACCGGATAGCTTAAATTTTTGCTGTATTCCTCATTTTCTTCGGCGGACAACAGCTCATAGGTATCCGTATCACTTAAAGACAGAGCGCAGGCCGTCAGATAATCGTCCAGTTCCTGCACATCCGGAACAAAACAGCTTTGCTCCGCTGCGTTGACCACAAGGAGCTGCCCATCCTCGGTGATGTCCTCATAGCGGTAGGTGCCGTTGTCATGATTCTCAGAGAGCAGGTTCTGCATATTGGTAAAGGGTAGTGCGCCGCCCATCAAAACCGGGATGCCGTTCTGTGAGATCACATCACCCCCGGCCGTCGCCGTCCGCAGCGTATAGCTCCACGATCTTCTGGTCGTAGGTCTCCGGGTCGTAAGCGGTGTCCAGGAAGAGGGCAATGCTGAGATCCGGCGGCGAGAAAATGAGGAAGTCGCCGTTTTCAAAAAAGGTAGGGGAACTGGGATCGTAGTCCGGGTTGACGGGCTGGCCGCCCTCCCCGTAGAACTGAAAGTGGAAGCCTGCGCTCAGCTGTTCTTCCGTGTACTCGCCTAGGTCGATCCCAGCGCTTTCGCCTTCCTCCAGCGTGGTCTCCAGGCGGTTTTCGCCCCAGCCCTCCTCCGGGTTAAGGCTGATGCGGAGATCCGTGATGGATATGTGCTGCGGTTCACCACGGTGATCTGCATGGGATACTGCTTCGCACCGCAGGCGGCAAGGCTCAGACAGAGCAGCGCCAGGGCGAACATCAAAAGGGGTCTTCGTTGCCTCATTTCATTTTTCTCCTTCTTCCGCGGGGCTTCAGATGTCCCAGTTGTCCATCCAGTTTGCACCCCAGTCAACAGCGGGATCGTACGGTTCTTCGGGAATCCAGCCTGCGGGATAGATGAGGCCGTCTTCGTCGTGGTAGGCAAGGCCGTCTTCGCCGATGGTGTAATCGTTGCCCAACAGGTAGCGGTTCACGCCGTCGTAGTACCAGACATAGAAGGTAGAGTATTCGTCTTCATAAAACTCCGCATTTTCCATGTCTGTGTAGGCGTAGAAGTCGGCATTGCGGTAAAAGACGCCATCAAAATGCTGATCGTCCCCGTAGCGGCCGAAGCGTTCGGCGGAGAGGGTGAAGCTGTTGCCGTCGTCACCGGGGCAGAGGTAGGCGCGCGTCCCGTTGTCGTAAAGATAGAGGCCCATACCCTCGCCCTCGTCGTTCATGGTGCCACTCATGGAATAGTCCGGCGAGCAGGCGATGTACTGCATGAGGGACGAGTTGATGACGATGGTCTCGCCCAGGGCATTTTGCCACATGCCGTCCCAGTTGCTTATGTCCCATTCGACGATCTCCGCCTCGTCGTCGTGGAGGAAGGTGTTTCGATGGATGGTGAGTCCGCTGCCCTCGCCGTTCCGGTTTGGCAGCAACACGCCGTCGTCGCGCAGGAGGAAGTTGTAGAGAAGACCGTTGAAGAAGATCATCGGCCGACCGCTCGCCTCGGACAGTTCGAATTCTCCGCGCCCGCCGAGTCCCCAGCGAGTGCGGTAGGCGTAAAAGCCCTCCGTACTGTCAAAGTATAACTTCGCGGTGCCGTCGATGCTCCACATCCCGTCGAGAAATTCCATATCCATGACGGTTTCATAGCCGCTTTTGCGTATCGTCAGATTCGGTGTTGCCGCAAGCGGCAAGGCTCAGACACATAAAAAGCGTCCATACAAGAGCAAAAAGCTTCTTCATTTATATCGCTCTCCTTTTTTTTTGCAGAGCTTACTCTATCTTCTGATAGTAGTCATATTCGCCGCCCCAGTAGATCACGTCGCCGCCGACAAGTGTGAAGTCGTAGACCACATCCGTATGTATGGTGGAAATGGCAAAATACTGTCCTGCACCGTCTTGATCCACCTCTATGGTGCCGCAGTCTACCATGGTGGGGTCCCCGTCATCGCCGGGCCGCTCCAGCAGCTCCCAGCTTCCGGATGCGTCGAATTCAATTATGCTGGCCGCGCCTGGGTCACCGTCCTGATACCATACGCCGGCGAAGAAACCGTAATCGCCATCACCGATGTTCTCGCCCGGCGCATCGCCGGTCACCTGCGTAAAGGTGCCAAGCTCGGCTACATGCAGGGCGCCGTCCTCGTCGAACCAGCTGCGGTAGGCCATGCCGTCGTGCTCGTTATAGAAATAGTCATAGTCATAGTCCGGTACGAACTGGATGAAGCCGCTGGCGGTCATGTCTTCGTCAGCATCGTACAGCGCAAAGCGCACCTCGTCACCCTCATCGTTGTTGGCAGCGACCAGCGTGCCGCCGTCCTCACCCGTCCACGCGCCGCCGTAGAGGTAGAGGTTCGCCATCTGTTCGGGTCCTTGACCAGTCCCTCGAAGGAATCCGGAACGCCGTATAAATTGTAGTCGCTGCCGTCATCGCCGTAGTCTTCGTTGCTCTCAACGTAGTCTTCGCTGCTCTTGCCGCAGGCGGCAAGGCTCAGGCACAGCACCAGCGCCAATGCAAGAGACAGATGTTTTTTAAATATTTCATCGTGTTCTTCTCCTTTTTTAGATAAACAGTGTCAATGTTCCTGTTCTGCCATGGCCAATATCTCATCATGGCTCAACTCCACATCGCCGAAGCGGACAAAGATACCGTTGGTCACAGCGCTGTTCCACACCCGCGCATCTGCAAGCGGGCGAAACCGGATCTTATCCAGATAAGGCTTCATATCCAGCAGCAGCCGGCTGCCGGATACAAAATCCACCTGCAAAACATGGTTGGGCAGCGGTGTGACAGATGTGAGATACCTTCGGTTCAAGTGCGTGCCCTCCTTTCCGCAAAAATAAAAATCCACCGTACTGATATTGTACGGTGGATCCTATGAGATAACCATTAACTAAAGGTTAGGTCTTTTTATCTGAGCAGCTCGGCAAGCAGCTTTCGTTTGGTTCGGGTGTCGCCCTCGATATGAAGCTTGGAATAGATCTGGTTGACATACTGCTTGACGCTCCCTCGGAGAGAAAGAGCTGTTCCGCGATCTCGCGGTTGCTGAGGCGCTGCGCCATCAGCTCCACGATCTCAAATTCCCGCGGTGTCAGCATCGTCGAAGGCTGCCGGGCGCGTGCCGGCTGCGTTTCGCGCCGTTGCCGCTTCGCCAAGCTCAATGATTTTTGAGAGCAGGTCATTTTTACCTCCCGTTCCAACAGAGGCTTCAGGATATCATAGTTTTCTACAAACGGCATCACAAGACCGTCCGGTTCGGCGTCGGAAAGTGCCTTTCTCAGCCATGCGTGGGCTTCCTCGCTCTTGCCCAATTTCTCATAGGCTACCGCTGTCTGGATGCGTAGGTGCAGCGCCACCAGCGCATAGTGCATGGCTTCGCAGACCGGCAGCAGCTCTGCGCTATACCCCACCACCCGGACATAAGCACCTTGGGCAAGATACACCTGGTTTTCGATCATTTCCATCATAGGCTTACCCGGCGCAAGCATATTGATATCAGAGAGCCGGTGCTGCGAAAAAATCTCACGGGATCTTGTCCGTTTCGCCCCGCAGCGCATGGTAGTAAGCACTGGTGGCGCTCCAGAAGTTGATCCACGATGCATCGTGATGGCGCAGCAGCGCCGCGTATCGCTCCTCAAAGGTATAGCGCTGCTCCACATCGGTATGCAGCGAGAGCCGCCACGACAGAAAGTCGCAGCAGAGTGCCATGTTGATCTGCCCGTTGTCCTTGACCTGCGCGTAGGCACGCTCCAGCTCGATGTGCGCATCGGTGAAACGGCCCTGACAGAACAGTGCCTCTGCCCGCATGATGGTCTCCGCACCCTGCCCGTGGTTGTTGGTGACCTTATAGTAATGGGGCATACACTCGTCCATTTCGGCAAGTTCGCTTTTGAAGCTCTCCCGGCGCGCGGTAGAACATCATCAGAACGGACGGCGAGCCGAAGGTCCAGCCGCCGCTATTCTGGATGCTGATGGCGGGGCGGGACATCTGCGCGCTGGCGCTGCGGTGCAGGCGGCTCATGGCGCTGATGTCATTGTAGCAGAGAAAACTCAGAATGAGGTCGCATTCGCCCAGCAGGTTGCCGCGTTCTTCTTCGGAAAGCTCCGGGTGCTCCTCAATAGCTGACAGCAGCAGTGCCTTCAGCTCCAGCATTTTCGGGATCTGACGCCATGTGAACATCCGGCGCATCAGCACCAGAATGGCGAAGGGATAGGCTTTGAGCGTTTCGGCGGGGCATTTGTCCAGCGCCTCCAGCACATCCTCAGGCTTCAGCGACGCAAGCAAAATGCCCGCATCGCTGCGGATGACACGCAGCAGCGCGTCGTAATTCTCGCTCTTCCTGTAAGCGGCAATGGCATGGAGATACTGCCGGTGCTGCTCATACCAGAGGCCGAAGCGCTCCCAATAGAGCCGCTGTGTTTCAGCTTCCATTGCCAAGAAGCAACATTCGGCGCACTCCTTCATCATGTGGTGAAAGCGATAGGTCACACCGTCCGGCAGGTGCGTGACAAAGGCGTTCTGCTCCGTCAGCACAGAGAGAATTTGCCCCGCGTCCCCGTTGCCTGTGACGCACTGCGCCATTTCAACGGTAAATTCATCAGCAAGTCCCATGACAGCGAGAAACTCCCGCTGTTTTTCCGGAAGGGGATCGATCATGGCGGCGGTAAAGGTGGCGTAGATGTCAGAATCGCGGCTGGGTAGCACGCCGCGCTCGGAGAGCGTTCGCAGATTCAAATATACGGCGGAGAACCAACCCTCGCTGGAATAGAGAAGGCTTTTCGATCTGCGCTTCGGAAAGCGCTGTTCCGCAGCGATGGGCATAGACGGCGAGCTCCGTGTGGTTCAGGCGCAGCTGCTCCGTGCCGATCTGATAGACCTTTGCTCCCAGCCGCACCGTCTCCGCAGCGGGCAGAAAACGATCCCGGCTGGCGACGATCAAATGCACATTGATGGGCAGCCTGTTTGCAAGCATACAAAGAAACAGCGAGGCGCGTCTGTCCGTCAGCAGGTGGAAATCGTCAATGAAGATGTAGCAGGATGTTTCTCCCGCCAACACATGGCAGAGGTCATCCACCAGCAGTCCGCCGCCCGCTGCGTCCGTGGGGCAGGGGTATTCCCGCAGAAAGGGAAACCTGCGTGGGCAAACGCCTCCTGTACGCTTTTCCAGAAGATGGCGAGGTTGCCGGAGTATATGCTGATGCGGATGATTTTCAAGGTTTCCGCCTTGGCGCGCTCACCCAGATACCAGTTCACCGCCGTGGTCTTTCCGTAGCCCATGGGCGCGACCACGGTCGTCATAGCGCAGCGGGAAATCGGCCGCAGGCTCTCTTGCAGCCGCTCAGATATGTAAATGGTATTCAGGTTCCATTTCGGTTTTGGCATGGTCAACACCTCCGTACGAGTAACAATCTGTACAAATATTATATACAAATATCTGAATCGTTTCAAGCGTAGACGGCAAGCGAACAGGGTTGTTTCATGAACTATCCATGAGCAGATCTAACTTATTACAATCTTGTTATCACATCTCTCATTTTGTTTCCAATTAATTAGCCCTGTAAAAAAGCGCAAACTAACTCTATATCCCTTTACAGGACTTTTTTTCAGTGGTATTCTTTCTATATAGTCAATACAGACTGGCTATCCCTTGAAATACATACCGTTCCCGCAAGGCGGCACTGTCACAAAAGCAGTCCATCATTTCTGTCATTATATCTGCCAGACCTGTCTCGTACATCGCCAGGCGTAAGATGTTGTATGCGTATTTTCTGATGAGTGACAGGTTGTTTCGGGACTTTTTGGCTGGCGAACGATCTTCCCTGAATGTATCGTCCAGCACATGATGGAGCCGGTTCTCTATTGACCAGTGCATTCTTTTTATGCTTCCCAACTCCTCTGCCGTAAGGATCAGGTCTGATATCAGTGCCGTACACTGGACATCTTTCCCAGTCCCCTCTTCGGCAGAAGGAGCCGGGACTCTTCTGGAGCCTTTTTCCAAAAACTCTTCCTTTGATGGAGTTACATCATTCCCATGGCTGTCTTTTTCGCTGGGTATTCTTACCTGCTTGATCCGCCCAATACTTTGAACGTGCGGCCATTCTTTTTTTTGGCTTTTGGTCAGATTTGAGGCATCTTTACATATCTGGCAAGTCCTATACTCATTTCTGTCCCGGTTTTTTTCTATCCGGATGATTTCTTCATATTTCTCAAGATACTCCCTCATCCCAGAATCCAAAACTTCGCCTTTTTTCCTTTGGACATCTGCCGCCTCCAGTTTATCCATGAACGTATGAATCTCCTCATAAGCCTCTGGCTGGTTTTTTCTTTACTGTCAGCGCAAAATGTCCTCCCTGTTCATGAATCTGTTCCATGATTGCAGTCTGTGTCCCAACAGCATCAATCGTTACAATGCTCCCACTGATATCCAGAAGCTTTAATAATTCAGGAATCACCGTAATCTCATTCGTCTTTGAATCTACCGGAAGCTGTGCAAGCATCAGTCCCCGAACCGTTTCTACTACATTCAGCAGCATCGGGGTTGTCTCACCTTTCGTTTTTTCCGTTGCACCACACAAGGCTTTCCCATCAACAGCAAGATGGGTATTCCTGGAGTCCACAATCTCGCCGACCCACTCCATAAAAGCATACAAAGCTAATTCCTCATCAATGCCACACAGCATCCGGGTAATGGTGGAAGGTGAGGCAATCCCGTATTTTAATTTCATATGTTTCCGCAGCTCTTCCAGATGGGTTTTGCACCATTTCAGGCTCCTGCGGATCGTTGTCCGGCCACAAAGGAATCCGAGGGTGACACATACCAGCATTTCTGCAAGATCGTGTCTTTTTCTCTCTGCCGCATCGATAATCCGGAATCTGTCTGAAATAATGGATCAGCTTTTCTGTCAGAACCGTCCTTTCAGCACATTTCCAATGCCACCTGTATTTTCTCCAGAAGTCCCTGCTGTTCCTCATTAATTTTTGAAATGATTTCCGTTTTATCCAGGCATACTAAATAGATAGTCCCTAACTGACGTAATTCTTCCAGACTAATGCCCCGTTTTTTATAGATTCTGCGGGACAGGGACGCTGTCTGGGCTGCAAACTGATATCGGAAATCTGATTCTTTTTTCATCATCCGTGTTTTTTGGATATAAGAGGTTGGGGACTGTTTTAGAAGAATAATGGAAAGTACATCCTGCCAGTCATCCCCCAACGGTTTTTTTCCAATCATCCGGACACAGCTCCCAGACGGCTTTTGAAAATCCGTATTCCCATACTTCTGCATCTGTTAAATCTACTTTTCTTTTATTGCTTTGTATCACTCCTTCCGAGTAATCACACCGATATAAGTATCTACTGGCTGCGGATACTTTTTTCCTTTCACGCGTCGGGATGTTCTTTTATAGAGATAATACGAATCGCCTCTTTTCTTCACGGTAGTTCCTTTTGTCCGATGCTTCTGAACCCAATCCGGGTACTTTTTTCTCAGTTACTGGCATAACATCCTCCTTTCCATATAGGTAGAATACACCTATACTATATAGATAGTATACCTCTACAAGAACAAAAAGTCGAGAGTTACACATGTTTTGTATAACATGCATAACCCTCGATAATATCTGATCTTTTATCTTTTAAAAAATCATTCATGAAACAACCCTGCACCAATGACGTGTTTGGTGTAACGAATCGTGTGCTTCGCCTTGCCCTTTTCTCCGACCTCTGCTAAAATGGAAACAGAAGAAAATACACAAAGGTGGTTTGTCAATGGCGGTTAAAAAAATTGAGTTGGAAGAAGTAGCGGCACTCAAAAAGAATTGTTCCACGCCCACTATGCGGGGGACTTAGAGCAATGGTTTTCCTACCTCTGCCCGGACAGCGTTTACCTCGGCACGGGAGAGCCGTTACTATTTGGCGGCGACGCAATCAGGGAACATTTCAAAGGCTTTTCTGGGAAAGCCATCAACATCATACAGGAAGAATATTTCCCGCTTTCTTTGAGCGACAATGCAGTGCAGGTGTGCGGACAGATTTTCTTGGAAAGTTTGGAGAAGTCTTTTCGTATTATCAACCGTTTCACAATCAGCTACCGTATCATCGGCGGGGAATTAAAATGGTACACCAGCACAATACCTATGAATATATGCAGCCCAGTGAAAGCAGAATTCTGAACTTAGATATGAATACCATGCAGTTTGTCCGCAGTCTGCTTTTGGATCGTCCCTCCTCCGGGCGGCGTATGCCGTACGCAGCGGGACACAGACCATTTTTGTCAATCCGAATACGGTTTTATATGTACAGAGCCAGCGCAGGAAAACCGAGTTCGTCTGTATTGACAGAGTGATCTCCTGCAACAGCTCCATTGGGGAGATTGGAATGGAACTGCCGGATTTCTTTTATCCGCTTCGCCGTGGCTATCTGGTAAACACGCTGTTTATCGTGGCAATCCGGCGTTTTGAAGTGGAATTGATCTCTGGGATCTGTATTCCCATCCCCGCATTGACCTACCAGCAGGTAAAGCAGGATTTACTGAGGAAACAGTCTTTGCCTCCCCCTTAATCTTTCAGACAAAAATAAAATCAGGCGATATGCCAAAACGCATACCGCCTGCGGCGTTTCCTTATCCTTCCACCGGGATTTCCCCGACAAAGTTATAAACGATTCGGACTTCCTGCACTTTCTGTCCATCAATCTTCTTGACTTCGCCCACCAAAATTTTGCTGATGAGCCGGTTCAGCACCACTTCATCCAGTTCTTTAATGGCTGCATAGTACCGGATTTCTTTGATGAAGGTGCGGACTTCATTTTCCTGTTCATCAGAGTGGCGCATCATCAACAGCAGGTCTTGCAGGCGCTTTTGGTTGGCTTCCTGCTCTTGTTCCAGTGTTGCTGTCAGCTTCATAAAAACGCTGCTCAGTCAGGATTCCTTTTGCCTTATCGGTATATAGGCTCAGGAACATCTCATCAATTTCACGATTCCTGCTTTCCAGTCGTTGACATTCCTTCTGTGTCTGGGAGGCGTCCAGAAGATACCGGCGCTCCATCCGGCTGCTCAACCGCTGATAAAAGCATCGGCATCTTTGAGAGCAGTCTTTGCCAGCTCCTGAATGTCTTTCAGCACAAGGTTGTACAAATCTCTGGCTTCGATCTTGTGGCTGGTACAGGCGTTCTTGCCCAGCCTGTTGTAGGTCTGGCAGATATAATACGCCTTATCAATCGGTTCCCGCTGTTCGCCGGTAAAACGGTTCTTTCCGGTTCTGCCAACCTTTTCATACCGCACCTGCATGGACTTTCCGCAGTCGCACAATAAATGATACCGTGGAACAGGTTATAAAAGGGGCAGGAGTTGCCCTTCATAATAGTTGGTCTACGGTCAATGATTTCCTGCACCTGCTCCCATTCTTCCGGGGAGATGATTGCTTCATGGCAATCCTCGATAATTTCCCAGTCCTCACGAGGGATAATGTCATAGGTGTTGGAGCGAATCCCTTTCTGATGTGTCCGGCAGACTAGATGTGCGCCCTTATAAAAGGGATTCCGCAGGATATGGCTGATCCTTGCACTTCCCCATGAATAGTAATTTACATCACATTCTGTATTGCTTTTTACTCTGGTGATCGGGACTTTATCATCCATGAGCTGCTTTGCAATCCGCATACATCCCCAGCCATCCAGCGCCATATCATAGATTTTACAGAAGAAGATCCAGCAGATATTCGATATATGGCTGCCTGTGCAGCGCCTCCACAAACAAAGGACTCCAGCCGTCCTCCGGCTGTTTGGGCGCATATTCTTCTTTCCATCGTTCCAACAAATGCCGGTAATCACACAGTACCCGAAAGCATTTCTGCTCCGCCTGCCGGTATCGCATTTCCTCGCTGATTTTTCTACTGATCATTCTTTTTTGTGGCGGATTGTGACCTTTACGGTCAAAGCTGATCGAGAAGTCCTCTGCCAGCTTTAAGGCAGCTTCTTTACTGCTTAGTCCAAAAAGGCGGGAAGTGAAATCAATCACATCTCCATCTGCCTGACAGGCAAAAACAATGGTAACCGTCTGTCCACCTTCATACTGGGATGCCGGTCATCGTGAAACGGGCAGCAAGCCATCCCGTTACGTCCTACTGAAATTCCATCAAAGATGCCTGTTCACTGCTTCAATTCGTTTCTTCCATATCCAAACCAAAAAGGCATCCGGTTTCCATAGAAAATCAGATGAGTTTTCTTGATCCGTCCTTCACGCTCCCAGCGTTCCCGGTTCTCCCGGTCAGCGTCCAGTTTGCCTTGCGCCAGCTTCTCTTTGCCACAATGTCAAGTGATGAATTAAAAAAACAGGTCACTATCAAAGAAATTTATCTTTCATAGCGTACCTGTTTTTTGAACCTTAAGCTTTCTTATATACAAAAAGCCTGAGAGAACTTTTAAAGAACTCTCAGGCTAAATCGCTTAATTTAATCTCCACCCGGCGCTTTGTCGTTGTAGATCCACCATACGATGGTAAAGACCGTTTTTGTTCATCAGTTCTGCCGGCGTTCCTTCTTCCGCCACCCTGCCATCTGCTAGAACAATAATTTTATCGGCTGCCTCCACAGTACGCATCCGGTGAGCGATCACCAATACTGTCTTTCCGACCAGCAGACGGGAAAGTGCCCCTTGAACCTTTGTTTCATTTTCCACATCCAGACTGGCAGTTGCCTCGTCAAGGAGGACGATGGGTGCGTCTTTCAACAAAGCTCTTGCAATAGAAATACGCTGCCGTTCACCGCCAGAAAGCTTCGCTCCGTTCTCTCCAATGGGGTGTTGTAGCCCTGGGGAAGCCGATGGACAAACTCATCGCAGTTGGCCGCTTTGGCCGCAGCCCGCACTTCTTCATCCGTTGCGCCACGCTTACCAAGACGAATATTTTCCATCACTGTATCATCGAACAGCACCACATCCTGAAACACCATAGAATAATCCCGCAGCAGTACCTCTGGGTCTACGGTAGAAATATCCACACCTCCTACGCGGATCACTCCTTTGGAAATGTCCCACAGCCTTGCAGCAAGCCGGGCACAGGTGCTTTTGCCGGAACCGGAAGGGCCTACCAGTGCCGTAACTTCGCCCTCTTTAGCAGTAAAGCTTACATCATGCAGGACTTCTTTCTCATCATAGGAAAAGCCCACATGCTCAAAGACAATATCATGCCCCTTTGGCTCAAATTTCTCCGCGCCCTCTGCTGTAGGCGTGTCATAAATTTCATTCATACGGTCAGCAGACACCTGAGAAACAAACATTTCTGCAATAAGCGCAAGACTTTGATCAAATGGTGCATAGACACGGGTAATAACAAGCAGGAACAGGAACAAAAGCATGAAATCAATGCTACCGGACAGGATCAAATTCGCACCTACAAGAATGGTCGTTGCCACGCCCAGCCGCATGATAACACTCGCGGCATTTACAAAAAGGCCAGTTCCCAGTTCACCCTGAATCGTAACTCGTTCATGTTCGTCAATTTTCTGATTCAGTCCGTTTAGATACCGTTCCTCCTGGTTTGTGGCACGAATCTCTCTAACATTTTCTAATGCTTCCTGAATACCATCTGACACCCGGACAGCAGCTTTTTCGTCCGTTCTGCATTGCGGGCGGCAATCTTGCGGCTACCAAACAGCAGGCCAAAAGCTACCGGTACACCCCACAGGCAAGCAATAGCCAACCGCCAGTCGTAAACAAGCAGGCACACAGCGATAATCGCCGTAGAGATGTAAGCACCGTACAGATACCCTAGCACATGAGACCAGACATGTTCCATCCGATTCACGTCTCCCATGATAGTCTCGGTCAAGTCTGCCAAGTCCCGCTTGCCAAAATACCCCAGCGGCAGTTTACGAAGCCGTTCCGCCAGACTGAGACGTGTGGTTTTGACCTCATTATATACCAGCCCATAGGTAGCTTTGTATTGCTGTAAATGGGTCACGAAGGACAGGAGGATAAAGAGAACCAACGCCCCCGATGACAAGCACTGAACCGGGAAGCGGACTTCCTTCTGTCAAGGCTCCCATAAAACCAGACATTACCAGATACAGAATGCTGACACCGCCCATAACAACCAGATTCACGATCACTGTCCAGAATGTGCCTTTCTTTGTGTTCCGGACACCCTGATCGGTCAGGGCATATTTTCGCTGAAACTTCTCTCCAAACATTTACTCTGCCTCCTTTTCGCTGGTGATTTTCCACTGAACTGCCTTGTTATAGTCAGTCCACATCCGGGCATACAGACCGCCCGAAGCAGTCAGTTCCGCATGAGTACCCTGCTCGGCAATGTGCCCTTCTTCAAGAACGATAATCTTATCAGCGCCCACAACAGTGGATAGACGGTGTGCAATCATAATAACAGTGCGGCCTTTCGTCAGTGTGGCAAAGGCCTTCTGAATCAGCACCTCATTCTCAGGATCGGCAAAAGCAGTTGCTTCGTCAAGACAATGGGGGCATCCTTCAAAATGGCTCTGGCCAGTGCGATGCGCTGTTGTTCACCACCGGAAAGATAAGTTCCTTCGGTGCCGATCTGTGTATCAAGGCCATCCGGCAGTTTGTCAAGAATATCCTTGCACTGGGCAGCCATTAGCGCAGCCATCACCTGTTCTCTTGTCGCTTTCGGGCGGGAGACCCGGACATTTTCCAAAATAGAGGCTTTGAACAAACGGTTATTCTGAATACAAAAGCCACCGATCCATAAGGACATGAGGATCAATCTGGGCAACATTTACTTCACCGACTTCCACCACACCGGATGTCGCATCCCAAAAACGTGGAATCAAGCTGGCCGCCGTTGTCTTTCCGCCGCCGGACGGTCCCACCAGAGCTACGGTCTGCCCCGGTTCGGCTGTGAAAGACACATGAGATAGTGCAGGGCTTTCCGCTCCGTTATAGGTAAAACTCACATCCTTAAATTCTACTTTATTACTACGAGGGGACTGTGGGTGACTGGGTGCTTCCGGGTAGGCGCCTCCATCACCTGATTGATCCGTCCCAAAGCGGTACTGGCCAGCATAATGCCGGAGGAAGCAAACATTATTTTTGCAAGCGCAGTAGAAATGATGGCTGAAAATACGGCATAAAAAACGAAATCGGCAACAAAGCCAGCAAAACTGCCGTTTGCCAGTGCGCTGGAGCAAGGAACAGCGCCACTGGAACCAGAAACACGAACGCTCCTTCGGTAAAGGTTAAATTGACAGACTGAGGAACACGGCATACATCCGCCTGATAATGTTCGGCTTTGCTGCTGTAGTCTTCGATAGCCTCCTGAAACGCCTTGAACGAGTAGACCGTCTGCTGGAATATTTTAACTACAGGAATCCCTCTTACATATTCCGTTCCCGCTTTCGTCATGCGATCCTGGGCCGCCTGGTATTCCGCCATCAGTTTGGCATTTTTGCCACCCATCATGGAGAACATAGCAATTACCGAAATGACTGCCGCTAAAAGGCAGGCTGCCCCCATTCGCCAATCAAACAGAAACATCATGACCAGCATCGACAAAAACAGCACGATAGTGCCTACGATGTCTGCCAGATTATGTGCCAGCAGCGTTTCGGTGTCGGCTGCCGCCGCATCCAGCCGCCCGCGAATCAGACCAGAGGCGTTGGAATCAAAAAAACCCAGCGGAGCCTTCATCACATGAGCAACCCCTTGTTTTCGTATGTTGGAAGCTGTACGGAAAGCAGCCAGATGGGTACACATCAGACCTGCAAAATACAGGATAATACCGCCTACCGCAAAAGCAAAAGCAATCCAGCCGTATTTGGATATATTCTGTGCCTGCGTCCACTCTGGTGCTGCGGCAATTAAATTCCGGGCTGTCAGCCAGATGCAGATGTAGGGAGCCATGCATGAAAAGCATGGACAACGCCGATAGAGCCAGACCTAAAAAGGTCAGGCCTCTGCGGCTTCCTGCATAATCCAGCAGGACAGCCACATCGTTCTTTTTTTTCTTGTTTCATTAAATGACCTCCTTATAGTGAAATTATATGGTTAGTTTAGGCTAACTCAAAGTTAAAAAATAGGGGGGATACTCTGTGACGCTCTGCTCATTAGAGAGAGCAGAGCGCCCCCGATCTATCGTCATCGTATCCCATGTCATGGCGACATCAGTTTTTAGCCATCCGGCAGTATAAAACTCCCGGAGTTGTTCCACATCCCGCAAGGCCTGTTCCTGCGGAATATCGTGAACCACAATCTCAACAAGACCGCCCAGCATACCACTGGCAATGATATGACACAGAGACGGGCTTAATTCGGGGATGCTGTATCCCAAGCGGCAGAGTGTCTCCATGTATCTGAAAGGTGCTTTCCACTTCCAGTTCCACCATGTTATGAATAAAGTTTTCATATCCGGTGCCTTCTGCGCCGCAAAACAGCAACTTTACCGGTTCCCTGTGCTGGCAGACATATTCCACCATCCAATGAATGTAAGCTCCTGATTCCACGCCCATATGTTCCGGTTGCTCCTCTGCGGGAAGCTCGGAAAAGGAGATATGCGCATCCACATATTTACTCATCAAAATAGCGGCATGCGGTTCTACAATGGAAGCAAACAGAGCCTCTTTGCTGGAAAAATAGCCGTAAAAGGCTCCTGTGGTTACTCCAGCGTGTTTCACGATCTGCCGCAGAGAGGCTCCAAGAAACCCTTTTTCAGAAAACTCATCCAGAGCAGCCTGTTGTATTTTTCTAATGTATCCGGTGCTTTTGATTCCAAGATGTCCTCCACATAACAGTGCTATGTAACGATGTTATAATACAGCAGACAGATACGTTTGTCAAGACAAATAGCAGTTTTTTTAATAAATCAAGTTTTATTCATAAAAATGACTTCTGTTCGCCACCAATGTCAAGTGGTGAACTCAATTTGTGCTGTGGAAAGATAGTTGGGTGAGAATCCGCCGCAGCGGTTGAAAAATTCATGATCCGATGTTATACTGTTGGTTAGATATTCCTAACTACTGATAGCAATCACTAGTAGCGAAAAATCGGAAGTTGAAAGGGAGAATTTTGCAATGAACTTTTTTTGAAAACACCCGTAAGCCGCAAGGCTTCGGCGGGAAACTGATGGCGAAGATGATGAACAGCGGCCACGCCAAGGTGTCGCAATGGGGATTCTCAAATATCTCCGCAGAGCCAGATGCTAAGGTGCTGGATGTCGGCTGCGGAGGCGGCGCAAATATTGCGACCTGGCTGGACAAGTGCAGAAACGGTCATGTGACAGGACTAGACTATTCGGAGGTCAGTGTGGCAGAATCTCAAGAGCTGAACGCTGCTGCCATTAAGCAGGGAAAATGCAGGGTGCTTCAGGGCGATGTATCGGCGATTCCCTTTTCTGATGAGGTCTTTGATTATGTCTCCGCCTTTGAGACAGTTTATTTCTGGCCGGGTCTGAAAAAATGCTTTTCCGAGGTAAATCGCGTTCTGAAAAGCGGCGGAACATTTCTGATTTGTAACGAGAGCGATGGTACGAATGCCTCAGATGAAAAATGGACAAAGATAATCGGCGGTATGAAGATTTATAATCGTGATCAGCTTGTTGTTGCTGCTTTAAAAGAAGCGGGTTTCACAGAGATAAAAACGTATATAAATGCCAAAAAAACATTGGATGTGTATTGCCGCAACAAAATAAATGACTTCCAGTTTATCTGGAGTTGGACAATGTGAGAAATCAGGAATTTCGGAGGAAATCAACAATAAACCATCAATTAGAAAAGGGACATTTAAATTTCCATTGTCGAAATGTAAAATCAGGATTTGATAAGGAGAAACTGATTATGAAGAGATGTATCAAAGGTGGTTTTTTAGTATTAAGTGGGTTTGTTGGCGTTGTACTTCTATCCTCAAAAATGGGGTTCTACTGCGTAACAAAATGCAGACAGAAAAGCAGAGAGCCAACCACACTTCCAAAAATAATTAACTCTCTGCTTCTTTTGTCCCCCATCTGTCAACGTTAGTGATAATTTCACTTATCGCACAATGTTGAAAATCAGCTTTTGCGAATCATTTTCACCGGTTCATATTTTCTCAAAAGTAAAACATCCTTGCTTACTAATAAATTCTTTATCACATCTTGCAACTGACTTCAAATTGACTATCTTATTAATCCACAACTTTATAACCAATTCTTTCGATTGCTTCTTTGATCAGGTTATCTTCAACCGGCTCTGCATAAGAAATAATTACAAGTCCCTGTTTCAACTTCACTTTTTTGCTGGTATGGAAAGCTCTGGTATGGAATTAACTTTGGCTTATAAGAACTCCATTACACGATTACAGTCCAACAGCAATGTTCATATTATTATAAAATTCTCCAACCCTCTTTTGCATTGAAACAAACTTATTCCACTTTGAACGTATTTTCTTTATTCTTTGAAACTCAAAACACAACAAACAAATATCCCATCAGTATAAAAGCAAACAATATTTTAAAATCTCAAGCGAATGCTCGGGACTTTATCTACAGTCTGAGATGGGATGATTATCCCACTTTATCTTCCTATGACAACAGATTACGCATGTTCTTCAGCGCAATAAGCAATGTTGAACTATTATGCAGTAAAGCTGATGTTGTTGGTTGAAGCACTCCTCCTACACCCAGCAAAATCAATAATGTATTAAAGCCTACAATAGTACGGTAATTTTTATGTATCCGCTTCATAAGACTGTCACTTAACATTTTTAAAGTAACAATCTGTAACAGATCATCAGATCCAACAGTAATGTCTGCTATCTCTCTTGCAATCTCTGCTCCATCGCTGATTGCAATTCCAACGTCTGCCGCCGAAAGAGCCGGAGAATCGTTAATTCCGTCTCCTATCATAATGACTTTATGTCCATTAGCCTTTGCTTCTTCTATAAAGTTCGCTTTATCTTCCGGAAGTACCTCAGAATAATAGTTATCTACCCCAACCCGCTCTGCAATTGCTGCCGCTGTTCTTTCGCTATCCCCGGTCATCATAACAATCTGGGATAATCCCGCCTTTCTAAGAGCGTTCACAAGCTCTGCCGCTTCTTCTCTCAGAGGATCTTCAATGAGAATAACTCCTGCCAGCTCATTTTCCACAGCAAGATACAGATGCGAATACTCTTTTCGGAAGCTGTTCAAATATTGCCTCTTTTTTCCCACAGGCACCCGGCACATCTCATCCTCAAACACAAAATGTCTGCTTCCAATAATTGCCCTTTTTATCGCCAATCGTCGTAGCAATTCCATGTGCAACGATATACTCCACTTTGGAATGCATTTCTGCATGTTCCAGGTTGCGTTTGGATGCTTCATCCACAACCGCCTTTGCCATGGAGTGGGGAAAATGCTCTTCCATGCATGCCGCCATTCGCAATATCTCATCAGAAGATAATTCATTAAAAGATACTGTATCTACCACTGAAGGCTTTGCTTTTGTAAGAGTTCCCGTCTTGTCAAATACAATGGTATCTGCCTCTGCAATCGCTTCTAAATATTTTCCACCTTTTTACAGTAATATTATAAAGGCTTGCTTCACGAATTGCAGACAATACAGATATTGGCATTGCAAGCTTTAATGCACAGCTAAAGTCTACCATCAGAACAGACAATGCTTTTGTTGTATTTCTTGTGAGAAGATAAGTAAATGCTGTGCCAGCAAGTGTGTATGGAACCAGACGATCTGCAAGGTGTTCTGCCTTGCTTTCCACTCCCTGATTTTAATTTTTCGGAAGCTTCAATCATTGTAACAATTTTATCATATCTTCCGGTACCACCCACCTGCTTTACTAAAACTGTAACCTCCCCTTCTTCAACAACGGTTCCTGCATATACATAGCTGTCGACTCTTTCTGACTGCTGCAGACTCTCCCGTCAAAGCAGCCTGATTTACCATTGCTTCACCAGAAACCACGAGTCCATCAAAAGGAATCACATTCCCCATATGAACAACTACCCTGTCTCCGGCAACAATCTCATCTACAGAAACCAGCACCTGCTGTTCTTCTCTCACAAAGCCATACTTTACTAATATTTAACGACATGGTTCTTGCAAGATCATCCACCGATTTCTTGTGTGTCCATTCCTCCAACAATTCTCCTACTCCAAGCAAAAACATAATAGAAGATGCCGTATTCATGTCGTTTCTTAACATAGATACACCTATTGCAGTAGCATCCAGAACCGGAACCTCTATTTTTCCTTTTACCAGATTTCCAATACCTTTCCAGATGTATTTTGCAGCGCATACCGTTGTATAACATGCCTGCAACGGATACGGCAGCAATAGCTTTCTTGCATAATGAGAAATAACCTTACCTATCAGCTTTTCCTGATAAGTATTGTTTAATTCTCTTCCAGAATTTTCAAGCAATCCATTTGGTACTTTTACATTCTCGTATTGAAAACGCCTTAGTATATGAATAATATCTGCACGCTCTCCTATATACGAAATCGTTACATCCGCCGTCCTGTCATATACTTTAACAGCCTGAATTTCTTTTATGTTATGTAAATAATAGAGAAGGATATCTGCCTGTTCACAGCTTATTCTCTCACCTATCATATGTACTCTCATTCTTTCTTTTTTGTTTCATGTAGAATTCGAAACTTCAAAATATCACCTTTTTCTATTAAATCATGAAAAACACCTGCAAAGCATGCAGGTGTCCATTATCTGTCAATATCATTACTCAGCAGCAGCTTCTGTTTCATTCAATGTCTCATGTAATGTTTCTTCCGTCACGTCATCCAGAGAATCAAATTCTGCTGCTTCTTCTGCCGCTGCAGTTCCTCATTGATTGCCTTTGCATCGGCATAGATGTCTTCCGCATTTTCCTGAACAGTCGAAACAGTCTTCATCACACATTCCTTCGCCCGTAACACTGCAGCCGTACAATTTGTATATACCTTCTTTGCATCTTTGCTGGATAAAATTTTTATTCCTGCTGTACCAAAAGCAACTCCTGCTGCAAAAATACCTGTTTTCTTCCAATTAATACACTCTAAACATTTTAACATAATAATCCTCCTCTTATCTGTGCTTATAACCGGTATAAAAAGTCATAAACAAAGCAAACAGCTAATGCCCATGCCCAAAATTTATGATTCTTCATTTGCATACCAACTTCTTTTTTTTTTTCAGTATATCCCCTGTTTATCTTTTTATTTCAAGTGCTTTTTGAATCTATTGATATTTTTTCTCAATAATATAACTTTTATTGTCGAAATTTTTGAATTCAGTCAGTTTATTGATATTGTTCTGTCTCTATATTCTAATGTTCCAATACATATTTTCATTCTGTATTTTCATCTTTTCAGCTCCAGGCTTTTCAGTTCCTGATTTTCAACAAACCCAACGCATTTCAATCCGCATTCTACCACCCGCTTCCATTTTTGCTGCGAAAGTTCAATCTCCGTTTCATCATCCAATACAATTCTGCATATTTTTTTCTTTACCATCCCAGTTTTCACAATGAATCTGCGACAGTTTTTTCCAGCTGATCGCTCCAATTTCCTCTAATGTATTTACCATTCTGTATACCGTAGCGATTCCAATATTGCTGTCTTTTTATGCACTTCACAATATATTTCTTTGCAGGAGCTATATTGCCCATTTAAAATAATATCTAAAAGTAACATTCTTTGACTTGTGATTCTATAATTCATTGCCCGCAAGCGTTGTATGATTTCCTTCTTTCGTTTATCGTTTGTAACTATTTTATTTTCTTCTTTTTCCACCAGCTCACCTCCAGTCAAAAGCTTATACCGCACTTGCTTTATAAACTTAAGGCAGGCAGATGAATGTCCCATCCGCCTGCCTTATAAATCGTGCGTTTTTTATTCTTTCAGTTCTCCACAATGGCAATGTTTCTTACAGTTTGATGCATTGGGACACCCAATACAGGCATACCCTTTTTTCTTTTCTTTTTACGATGTAACAAATACTGAATGCAAGAATTGCCAGTATGATAAGTACAATAATAACATCTGCCATGTGAATCCTCCCTTTCAACTAATCAAGCGCATACTCTGCCTTCAGCTTCTTGTTCGCATGAATACACAGATATGTTATAAATGCTGCTATTATCAGCACTGCAATCAGTCCGCCAATAAAGCCTGCTCCAAGAGAACCTGTTGTAATTAATGTACCTGCCTGATATACCACAAACCAATCACATAACCTGTCGCAAGCTGGAAACCGATTGCTCCGGCAAGCCACTTACCGGATTTCATTTCCGAATTCATAGCTCCAAGTGCCGCAAAGCATGGAGGTGTGAATAAATTGAACATCAGATAAGCAAGAGCCGCTACCTTTGTAAGTCCCATAATCGCTGCCACTTCACTGCCGCCTGACACAAGCGCCAATTCATCTGTATCAATAAAGTTAGTAATGCAGAATACTGTTGCAAAGTGTACCAACGACATTTTCCTTTGCGATAAAACCTGTAATTGCTGCTGCGGCTAATTGCCAGCTTGCAAAGCCTACAACAGGAATAAGTAATACTGCAACTGGAGATGCAATCATCGCAAGAATGGAATCTGAACTGTCTTCTGCTGCCACTACAAAACCCGGTGTAAAGTCGCCATAATCTGCACTACCATATTGCAGACAAGAATAATAGTTCCTGCTTTGATGATATATGCTTTTCCACGCTCAAGCATTGATTTGCAGGCAAACACAACAGACGGAACCTTGTATTCGGGAAGCTCCATAATAAAGAAACTCTTTCTGTATTTCATTCCTGTAATCTGCTTGATCAAAAGTGCTCCAAGAAGAATTAGTGCAATTCCCACAAAGTACATGACCGGTCCTACCCATTTTGAAGGGGGAAGAAAGCACCTGCAAAGAGTGCAATAACCGGAAGTTTCGCTCCACATGGCATAAATGTACAGAGCATCGCTGTTGCCCTGCGTTCTCTTTCATTCTTAATGGTACGGCACGCCATAATGGCAGGTACACCGCATCCGGTTCCGATGACCATAGGGATAACCGATTTTCCCGAAAGACCTACTCTCTTAAAAATCGGGTCAAGTACAACCGTTGCCCTTGCCACATAACCGCAATCCTCTAAGAGCGCAATCAGGAAATACATAACCATTACAAGCGGAAGGAAACCAACTACCGCTCCAACACCACCAATAATACCATCAACTAAAATCGCCTGCAAAATAGGAGAAGCATTTTCTACTTTACTCGCAACAAAGTTCTGAAATGTTTCAATCCAGCCTGTCAGAATATCTGCAAGCCATGTTCCAAGTGTTGACTGTGAAATATAAAACACAAGCCACATAACTGCCGCAAAGGTGATGAGTCCCCATACAGGATGAGTGACAATTATATCAATGGCATCATCCTTTGATTTTTCCTTTGTCAGTGTCTTTCTTACTTCCACCTTCGACACAATTTCATTTACAAAGGAGAATCTTTTTCTGTCCGCTTCCTCAACTTCTTTTTTGTCCGTAAGATCAATATTTCCCTGTATGTACGGAGCCTTCTGTCCCTTACCGGCTACACTTGTTGCAGCCTGCATAACTTCCCTTAATCCATTTCCGGTTGTGGATATTGTCTTAATGACAGGACATCCCAGTTTGTCTGACAATGCCTTCTCATCAATTTTCGTATCCTTTTTGGCATTAATATCGGTTTTGTTCAAAGCCACTACAACCGGTATTCCAAGCTCCAGAAGCTGTGTCGTAAAAAATAGACTTCTGCTCAAGTTAGTAGCATCTACAATATTGACAATAACATCTGGATGCTCGTTTTTACATAAGAACTTGTAATGCTTTCCTCTGATGTAAAAGGAGACATGGAATACGCTCCCCGGAAGATCCACTGCAACCAGTTCCTCTTCCCCTTCATAATAATTCTTTTTGACCGGATGCTCCTTTTTGTCAACCGTTACACCCGCCCAGTTTCCGACATGCTCACTGCGTCCGGTCAGGGCATTGTACATGGTTGTCTTGCCCGAGTTCGGATTGCCCGTCATTGCGATTCTCATTCTCATGCTTCCTCCCTTGTTATATTTTTCTTATTTTCATTAGCTTTCGCTAACTATTATGTATAAAATAATGCGGCTCACATCACCTATTACAAAGTAATACCTGCCGCTTATTTTTAACCATACCTCGATGGCATCAGAGAGCTGGCTGTCTATGTTATATCTGCCATCCTTAATGGACACCACCATTCCGCCATGTTTGCGTGAAATCACTGTGATTGGTTCTCCACTGTAACATCCAAGAGAAAACAAAAAAGCATTCAGTTCTTCATCCTTGGTATTGATACTGTTTACGATATATTCTTTTTCCTTCCGTAGCATCTGTTAATTTCATACAAATCATCCTCTCCGATAAGAAGATTTCATACAACTTATCAAAATTACCGCTCTATAATTTTCGTTAGTCTTTTAAAACAATGTTTAGTGTATGCTATCTTTCATGTTTTGTCAATATTTTTTCAATAAAAATATGTTTTTCCCAAATTTTGTTTACAGAGTTTTTTTTTCAAGTGTTATACTAACTTTAGTTATATTTTTCTAACATCAATAAGGAGAAAATGCTTAATATGAAACGAACTGAATCACAAGAGAATTATTTAGAAACCATTTTGCTGCTTAGTAAGAAAAAACCGGTTGTCCGTTCTGTAGACATTGCAAACGAATTAGGTTTTTCCAAGCCCAGTATCAGTATTGCCGTAAAAATCTGAAAGAACATGAGTACATCACTGTTACTCCAGAAGGGTATATTTATCTCACACAGACAGGGTTTCAGATTGCCCAGAATGTCTATGAACGACATCAGGTTCTCACTGATGCCTTAATGAAATTAGGTGTTCCGGCTGAAACAGCCGAAGAAGATGCTTGCCGTATTGAACATATCATCAGCGATGCTACTTTTACTGCAATCAAAGAACATCTTCATACAAAATAGAGTTCTCAAATCATAGAAATGTGATTTGAGAACTCTATTTATAATGCAACTGCTAACTTATCCAAAGTACTGCCTTTCTCCATTCTCATGCAGTAATCTGCTGTGCATTTTCTAAACCGGTTAAATCGTTTCTCCGCCTCTCTTTCATCCCCATATACTTTCCATGTTCCAACAATTTTATAATTCTGAGCCTTATTCTCAATAAACCCTTTTACATCTTCTGGTGGATAACCTAAAAACAATCCTATTTCATGTGGAAACACTTCACATTCTCTTAATCGCTGAGCAAGGCACACAATACATCTTTCAGGATTTGATACCGGATATTTTAGATTTCTAAGCATTTCCAGCAAGTCCTCATTTGTAAAATCAACCTGTAAGCAATTCGGACGATATACATATATAAGCATTCTGTTCTTACTTTCCCTTAATGGAATTACACGAACCCCTTTGGGGGTCAATGATACATTTAACTGGCGAATTTCATCCATTGCTATTTCATGATTGACAAACTCGGCAGTAAACAAATTTCCTGTCTTTATTCCAGCCAGTGTCGGTGCGCTCTGCGAGACAAATAATTCCTCAGACATCTTATCCCTCTGCTATGAATAATTACATGTTCGCTAACGCTTTTTCCAGCCTCCCTGCATTCATCGATAATTTCTGAGACGGCTCATTATTAGCAATAATACCTTCGCCATTTAAAACGGTTGCGCCATCCGATGCAATACGATCTTCCCAGTCTTTCATCCATTGACCATCGCCCCAGCCATATGAGCCAAACAGTGCTATCGTTTTTCCGTTTATTTGACTATCTAAATCGCACATAAACGGCTCCATGCTTGCTTCTTCCAACTGTTCTGCACCCATAGACGGACAACCTAATGCAAGTGCCTTTGCTTTTTTCAGTTCTTCTATATCTGCCTCATCAACATTCCATACGGTAACCTCTGCACCATTTTCTTTCGCACCATCTGCAATTGCCATTGCCATTTCCTGTGTATTTCCTGTACCACTCCAATATACTACATATACATTACTCCTTTTCCCTCGCTTTCTGCTTTTTTAATTAGTTGTATATAACTCAAGATAAATATAACTTACTTCATATCAAATGTCAATATTACTTATCAATAGTTTTTATCGTCAGCAAGCAGCAGAAACGGCATATCGAGCAAAATGCACATTCTATTCCACTTCGATGTTTTTTCTTCTCCCTGCAAGGCATAGCAGATACTACGCCACTATGCCCTGCAAACACTTATTCTTACCTTTTAGCGAAAGGGCAGCTCTCTGTCCAGCTGTCTGCTTTCTTCTCTTGCCATACTCTATGATGCTGCCTGCTCCATGCCCTCCAATATCGCTTCTCTTATATCCTCGTATTATAAAGTAGTAGTGTTTATAGACCCTCTCCAAGGTCTGTATGCTATACTGTTGGAGATACTGTGGATTGTTTATTCACCTCCTACCACTCGATGGTTATAGAAAGGCTACAACCACAGTCTCTTTGTATAGTTGTTAATCAGTTAGATACCGCATGACGGTTTATTTAGAACGAGGTTACAATCGCAAGGAGTACCAGTGGCTATAAACAGTATCAAATTTACTCAAAGGAGATTTCTTATGATATACGTCGGAATTGATGTTGCCAAAGATAAGCACGACTGCTTTATCACTAATTCAGATGGTGAAGTATTATTCAAATCTTTTACCATTCCTAACAATCGTGAAGGTTTTGAAACCTTATTTCAAAGTACAGATCCGTATCAGATGATTTAACCAAAGTAAAAGTAGGACTGGAAGCCACCGGACACTACGATTACCGTTTATATAGCCGTTCAAAGAAATAATGTAAAACTGCCCCTATTTTTCAACTTGTACCACAGATCTCGGTACAGCCAGGATCAATGCAAGTGCTTATTATCCCTCATTTTATCGAAACAGCAAGAAAGTAGGGACCAGTAATTATCTGAGGGTCATGCGCCTTAGAAAGATATGGGCAGGAGGGACATTTGCAGTTTTAAAACGGGAACATAAACTAAATAAAATCCAGAAAAGAGGCCTTCAGAAAGCAATCGAAGAATACCTCTTATCAGCAACGGCATTAAATCTAAAAAGGCTGGTAAAAGCGGTTTAGATAACCAAATTTACCAGCCTTTTGAGTTGTTTATAGCATTTCAAAAAATACGAGAGCCTGAAAGTTTTCTATGACCTCATTATCCATTATAACATTTCTCGGTAGACCAGCTTTTCTAAAGTATGATAACCAGATATATACTGTAGAGATTATTCTTACTCCCGCCTACCGCCTTACAATTTATTTTCTAAAATCTTGTAATGCCATAAAGATTCCGGCTATATCATCTTCTTTCATCTCCTTTTCGTCTACCCCCATTTCATCACTTTTATAACGTTTACCCTCATTCTGATTTCCATATTCCTCTTCAAATCTATTCTGGTTTTGCTCCTCCAATATTTTCCGTACAAACTGCTCCAATTCCCTGATAATCAATTCCCACAGAAGTATTCCCTCGATGCAATCCTCGACTCTCATACGCCAGCACCGCCCTCGCCAGATACTCCGCCTTCCCATGTCCCAGCCGGTTCAGTATCCCTGCCACCTTCACATGATCCGGATTTTCCCTGTTGAAGCCAATATTAAAGATAAACTCATTCTTCTAAGCCATAAACCTTACCTGCCCTCCTGCAGCCGGTAAAGAATCCCATACCCCTTTGCATTCGCCTGAAGTTCCGGAATAAAAATACTCTTTCCCACCTTTCCGGAGCTTCGGATATATCTCTCCAGCAAACTGGCACCACCACCCACAAAGACAACACATCCTGACTTCAGATCCATATTCCTCTCCCGCAGACTTCCCAGAAAATCCTCTGTAAAGTTTCTGCCATCTCCTGCACAATCCGGACAATCCCCGGTTCATAATCAGTATCCTTACCCAGAATCATCTGATCCATGTCCGTCTCTTCCAGCAGCACATCATACTCTGCATTGATACGAGAAGAAATGCTGTTATACAGCTTAATCACACCATTATCCAGTGAATCACAGACCCCCAGATCCGGCTGCCCGTTCCGAAGCATCAGATAATCCAGCGTGAATCCTCCCAGATCGATGACAATTACCTTCACATACTCCTTCAGCTTCCCATAAATCGTCATCGCAGCCGCATAGTCCTGGGGAAATGCCACCACATCATTGATACAGAACGAATATCGTTTTCCCCGATAAGTGACATTCTGAATCTCATCACGGCTCAGATATTTTTTTCAAACTTCCGATACAATCCCCCATAATGTTTCGGCGGCAGCCCCTACTGGCAGGTTGACTGAATCAGCCGGTCAGACAGATTCTCCCGCTCCAACTCCTTTACAATCGAAAATAAGGTCAGATAAAAAGAATCTCTCATCCTGTGTCTTATCTCTCTGGTAAGGAATCCTCTGCCCTGTAAGTGCATAATATTTTCCCTGGTAACTCATATAATCTCCGAATGGCGGCTGTTTCTCACTGACAGTCAGACCGGAGGTAAAAAATAAGGTTTTCCGTTTTCATGTTGCGGTTTCCATGATCGATAGCAATGTTTTTTCCTGATACATAATATAAATCTCCTTTACGTTTTTCTATCTATACGGATGAAATACGCAAACACCAACAAATATGCGCAAAAAACCGGACCTCTATCAAAGAAGTCCGGTTCCTGCTTTTCTCTGCTTTTCAGATTCTTCCTTCTTCTTAGGGCATACAGATAATCATCTACCCCTTTTCGCTTTTCTTTCCAGATTCCCTTTTCATTCATATCCCAGGTAAGGCTGCTACTCTCCAGACCGTTCTCTTCACAAAGCCGATACAGATTTCTGCAGCCCCGCTGGATATTATCCAGTTTAATCTTTTCCTGGGACAGTCTATGCTTCCAAAACCATTTTCTCTAAGTTCACACTTACTGCAGACCTCCTCTTTATAATCACGCCTGCATAGAACCGGCAAATGTTTGTCCATATCATAAGCCTCATAAATCTTCTTTGTCCCTGTCTGTTTCAACCGCTCCAGCACCGGAGAAAGATTCCCATACAGATTAACTCCTGCAACAGCTGCAAAGGTTCTTCCAGACAAATAATGAGATAAATCTGCTTTTAAAGGCCCTTCTGTCACAAATACACACGCCTGGCCTTCCTGACCAACGAAATGCACCGGACTTCCCGAAGTGATTCCCTGCTGATAATTAGCACTGGAAAACCAGACATACTTTCTGCCGTCATAAGGATGGTCCAGCCGGATCTGCATCGCTGTAATCAATCCATCCATATTTCTGACAGGAACCAGAAAACCTGCGTTCTTAGCGCTGAAATTGACCGTCCACCTTCCCTCCTTATCCCCGATAAAAGCCAGGTACTCCCTGTAAAGTACAGCCAGCCTTCAAAAGTCTCTCTGCCAGCTTTCGATACCCAAATACAAGGGTACTCTTATAGCCGTTTTCCTCAATCTTTTCCTCTGAAAAACCACGTTCCAACAGATTTGTTCGATGACTTTCTGCCAAAGGAAGCATTTCCAGCATCCGTGTATAGGTTTTATTACACGCTTCTATTCCTGCCGCTTCTGCCTGTGGTATTTCCGGAATCTTCTGTTCCACTTTTTTCGCCTGTATCTTATATGGTTTTTTCTCAGTCTCCCTTCCCAGTAATTCTTTAATCTCACTGCAGGCTGTTCCATGATCCACATGGTACAGTTTCCCATACAAGTCCAGCATTCCCCCTGACTCTCCGCACCGGTTACAGCGGAATACATTCTTTTTAGATTCAGATTCATTTTTCCCTTTTCATCGACAAAAAAAGGGCAGTATGCCTCCCAGCTGATACTTCCTCTGCGTTTTATCTGCAGCCCGACCAGGCCTGCAACATCCGCCATATTAAATGGTAAATCCTCTCTCACGAATATTGCCTCCTTTTTTTCAGAAGCAGCCTGTGTAGCTCAGGCTGCTTCTGAGTTTACCGTAAGGTTTATGCTGCGTTCTGTGCCGCATCCAGAAGGTATTTTGCCGCTGCACGAAGCAGATTATCCGGCCCCTTATAATCATTGACATACCAGTTCAGGGACTGCGGCTTTTCAAGCGCAAGCTGTCCCAGAGTCTTGCCTTTGTAAAAACCGGCACTGATTACCACTGCAACTGCCATTTCCTGGTTCAGCATTTTATAGATCTGTTCAACCGGTTGCTCTCTGGATATTAGAAAGAGCTCCCTGCACCATTGCCTGGCGATCCCGAACCGGGTTCTGCGAACTCTGCAGCGGATTCTGAGGTCGATTCTGGGTTTGACTCTGTACCGGCTTCTGTACTGAACCTGCACTGCCTCCGCCAGCCATCTGCATTGCCGGCGGAATGGAGCCGGCAGTATTTACTGCAGTTGTATCTGCATACTGCTGGTTCTCATTCTGATCCATGTAATCACGGATATCATACTGCCCCGGAAGCTGAACTTCTTCATCTGGCACAGCTCCAGTTTTCATTTCCTGAAAAGTACCGGCATCCTGAACGTTTTCTGTGCCAGCATCTGCAAAATGCTCAATCCCGGCATCTACAATCGCCGGATCAGTCTCTCCTTCCAGATCTGCAAACTGAAGTCCAAAGCCTGCATCCGCCAACGCACGTCCTACAGCCGCCGTTTCTGCCAATTCCACATATTTATTTCCAAACTGGTCATCCCCGGTCAGATACTTCTGGGCCAGTGCATTGGCAATGAAACTCTCCTCCGGATCATTTCGATCCAGATATACCTTAGCCTCCACAATCGCTACCCTGATCTGTTAATTTTATTAACTTCTTTACAATCTTTCCATTGGGGTACTTCAGGCGGAACCACAATTTACGGTACACCACATCCAGATAATATTTCACACCCTGTCCATCTCCGGCCAGTTGGCGCATATATTTTCTGGGATCAAAAACCTTCCACCTGATTCAGTTCCTGAATCCCTGGATACTCTCATACATACTTCCCTCGATTCAATATCTGCTCACTCATTCTTGTTCTTCTCCTCTCTGAAAGGCAGATTCCTATGTACCATAAAGACAGTTCTTCTGCCGAATACTTGAAATTAAAAATTCATTGCAATCTGTTCATATTTCGTTCTGTCCGCGTCCGGCAAAGGTACAATCTTTTCCCTGCTTTCCAGTGCATACCGTTCTTTCAAGATCATTTCTCCTAACCTTGTATTCCGCTTATCACTCTCAGTGTTGTGGACAGCCCTGTAAACCGCCTGCTTACTTCCCACTAAAATCAGCTTTACTTTGGCTCTGGTGATTGCTGTGTAAAGAATATTCCTGCGTAGCATCTTATAAAACATCGGCATCCACGGCAAAATCACCACGGAATATTCACTTCCCTGGCTTTTGTGTACCGTCGTGGCATATGCGTGTTCTATCATCTCCATATCTTCACTGGAATATTCCACGCACCGGTTATCCGGAAATTCAATTCGAGACACTTCCAGGTTATCCTCATCCAGATAAATTCCTGTGATAAATCCCGTGTCCCCATTACTGATCTCATTTTTTATTCTTGTTATGGATAACCTTGTCCTTCTCACGGAAAATTCTGCCCCTGCACTTTCATTTCTGCTTTTCCAGGCATTTTCGGATTCACCAGATTCCAAAGCCGCTCATTCAAAGCGTTGACACTGACCGCACCGCTCTTCCGATAAGGCGTCAGCACTGAACCTGATCGATTCCCAACTCTGCTGTCATCCTCCTGTACTCTCTCTCGACGATCTCTGCCGCACACTCTGCATTATCTGCAGGTAAAAACACAAAATCTTCTCCATATTCCAGAGCTGCACTGTTATTTAACATTTTATAAGCATTTGCGGCAATCAGGCTTCCTTTTCCCTGACGGAAAATCTGATCCAATACAGTAACCGGTACGGCTCCGCACTGAATCAATTCCCGGAACACATTTCCCGGTCCCACACTGGAAAGCTGGTTCACATCTCCAATCAGAACTACTCGTGTTCCTCTTTTTATCCGGGTAAAAACTCATAGGCCAGCCTCATATCCACCATGGACATCTCATCCACCAGGATCAAATCTGCTTCCAGAAAATCACATGATTCAGATTCCATTTCCTCACTGACCAGTCCCAGGGCGGAATGCATGGTGCTGGCATCCGTACAGCCTGTACACTCTGCCATCCGTCTGCTGGCCCTGCCTGTGGGAGCCATCAGTAATACAGAACCTCCTCTCAGCTTTTCATGGATATAAAGAATCACTTTTTCAACTGTGGTTTTTCCGGTTCCCGGCCCGCCTGTAATAATAGTAAACAGAAACGAAAACGCATTTTTCACTGCCTCTTTCTGCTTTGCAGCCAGACAGATTCCCAGTTCCTCCTGTGCTTTGGAAAGGAATTCTTCCAGCTGTTCCGGCTCCTTTTCCTTCTGCATCAAAAGAGCTGCCAATGCTTTGGCCGCTTCATGCCCATCCCGATAATACTTTTCGGCCTATAACACTCCACTTTCAAAATGCAGCTTTCCTGCCTCAACCATCTTATAGACAGACTGGGCAATCTCCAGCTCTGTGACCGTCCCCTTTTCGTATCCATAATTCAGTTTTTCATAGACTTTTTCCTGAAATAGTAGTTTTTCCTGGAACAAATGTCCTTCCTGATTCTCCTGCTCCATACAGTATTCAAGACATCCCTCAATCCTCATGGGATCTTTGGGACTGCAGCCGGTTTTCCTGGCAATCTCATCCACAGTCAAAAATCCGAATCCGGAAATCTGGCAAAGTGAAAAAAGGCTGGTTCTGTACTATCTCCAATGCCTCATTGCCAAAAGTTTCATATATCTTCCGAATTTTCTTCGGTGTGATCTGAAATGGGGATAAGAATGCCGCAAGGTCATGGAGCATATGCTCTCCCCGATAAGATGTCAGGATTCCTTCCAGCTTTTTAGGCGTAATCCCCTTAATCTCCAGTAAACTGTCCGGATAATAATCCAAAATCTCAAAGGTTCTTATTCCAAACCGCCCTACAATCTGCTCCGCCATCTTCGGTCCACTCCCTCTTATCATTCCGGAAGACAGATAGGAACGGATTCCTTCTTCTGTCTGAGGTCTGATTTCTGTAAAGGATTCTACAGAAAGCTGAAGACCATATTTAGACTTTACCCATCTTCCATTCAATTCTACCTCCTGATCTTTCTTAGCAGGAAGTTCTGTACCAACTGCAGTAAAAATGAACCGGTCTTCTCCTCTGTATTTATTTCTGGCTCCTTCCGAACCTCTGGGTCTTCGGTTGAATAACAAAGTACACAGTAGCCATCATTCTCATTCCGAAACCTTGTTTCCTCATATCTGCATCTCATTTTTTCTCTCCTGTTTCCGATATGTGCTGATATAGAATCCCTCCGATTTTCTCTATAAAATAAATCGGAATCTGCTTCTTTTCAGCTGCCTCTATTTCCTTTTTCATCCTGCTGCTGATCACATCCCCACACACAATCAAACCGTCACACCAGCTTAAAAGCACCTGACCGATTGCCAGTCCAAGGCTTTTTCCCTCTGGCTCTGATCATCTAACAGTTCCGGAAGATATGCATGGGGTGCAATGGCTCTGCAGGAAAAGGACTGGCTGATGCTCTCCATGTAATGTCTCGCCTGCAGCATATTCTTCTGTATTTCTTCTTTTGTAGATGCTGACAGCGGAGAGCAGATATAGTACATTCCTTTTTTCAACATTTACGCTGCTCCCTCTTCACTGAAAAGCGCCTGCTTTCCGAAACAGTCACATAATCATCATAGATATCCGGATGATGGAGCTTCAGCCGCTCCAGATTTTTCTTATCAATTCCTGTCCGGTAAACCGGATTATAAGAAATAATATAGGATTCTGCAGTACCCTGCAGATGGGCCTTGCAGTTTACACCCATTGCTTCCACCACCTTACAGTAGGCAGTTTTCATCTCTGTCTCCAGGCGCTTTGCCTCTGCATCAATCTCACTTTTTTATCCTTCAGTTCCAGATAACGCTCTACAAAACTCAAATAGCTGCTTCCCAGCTTGATTGCATCATTATCAGGCTCTGCCGGCCCGCAGAATTTCCGGATGCTTTCCAGAACCAGCTCCGGCTTTTCTATATAAGGCGGCTCTGTTCTCTCAGGATATTCTCCATCCAGAAATTCTCCTCTTCTGCAATCAGATCTGCTTCACTGTCAAGATCCCTGTCCATTCTGCGGATAATGAATTCATCTTCATTGTTGCCGTAAAGGCAGGAAAAAAATACACTACATTCAGATTTACCACCGACATATAATGCCTTCCCCGATACTCATAATTGACCGGGACAGAATTGTTGGCCCATTTATCCTGGCAATGGTAATTCGTAGTCTTGCATTCCAAAATACCAAAGGTTCCATCCGGAAATTCAATAAAGAAATCCACATCTGCCACCATAAAGGGATATAACGGATGTCGGAACATCTCCTCCAGACGGTGTCCTACTCTTTGGCTACCCAGTTGGATTCTTCCTCTTCCAAAACCGATTTGATTCCCAGCTTATCATAATACCGAAGCCCTCTTGAACAGAACGGTGACTGCCCATAATAGCAGCCGCATCCGATCGCCGATTCCCTTGCTTACCAGCCGATAATTTAAGTTCAAGCCACTTTCTTCTTCCGTAAATACAGGAAGTCTGAAGGTCTGACTACGATTTTTTTGTCATCACATACAGCGCAGGAGCATCCTTTTGCCATCTCTCTGATTAAGAAGACATCTTCTTCATCTATTTCTTCTCCATGCTCCAAGAATACCTTCCTTAAAAGAACATTCTTCAATGTATGCACACATACCGGAAACTGTCTCTCCATATTCTGTCTGGCAATTTTAAATAATTCCTCTCTTGTGTATCTTCCAGTCTGTCAGATTGTAATTAAAGATTTTTGTTGTCATTACCCCATCCGGGTTACTGTCACAACAATATAAAATACAATTGCCAAATCCAGATAACGGGATATATGGTCTTTCAGCAAGTTCCTCTTTATTGGCATCATAATTTACCAGCTTAAACCGGATTAAATTCTTAAGATTTCCCAGATTATGGAGGTTAAAACTTTTCTGCC
>VOFI01003604.1_pt1 | contig 33679 bp, 49 predicted proteins | sample 5384131 | NCBI WGS metagenome assembly VOFI01 (sample SAMN12384728, study PRJNA508395) | human gut metagenome | isolation source: healthy gut H | host: Homo sapiens
TTCCAGTGAAAGGGCGGCCAGTTGTTCAATATCCGCAATAATGGCTTGCAGCTTACGATAGGTATCGGGGCTTTCAGACATTGATACGTATTTACAGCATACCGGTGAATATGGATGACTGATTTGGGAGGCGCGCCTTGGAAAATGGTATCAAACACGGCAAGCAACAATAGGAATGATTCATAATCAACTAAATGATGCTTAAATTCCGGTATGGTAAACCAACGCTTTTCATTAAATTAACAAATAAAGCATCATCGTTGCGTAAGGCGCAGGTATACCGTTGCGCTAAAAATGGTCGTACGTATTCACCGCCATATCGTCGAAACCATGGTTTCGACGATTCGATGGCCCCGGTCTCCTGCAACACGATTGAATAGGACAACTCTTCGATAATATGATATTGGATCAGTGATGAGATATAGTCGTTTATTGTTAGAACTTTGTGCAACAAAGAGGCGTCCCTGTATGGAATCCCAATTATTCCGCCCTGGAAATGACGTTTGTCCAGGCGGATCCTATAATCCGCCCGATCTCCTTTTTAAAAAGATTTGACGTATCGGCTCGTCCACCGCTTTATTTTTTGTTTGTGGATTATATGGACTGAGAAGCAGCTCATGTAATAACAATCCTTGCTGATACATAATGCGACGCCCTTCATCCATCCACTCAAACAGAACCGACAAATCCTGCAAAACTATCATGTTGGCGGCAATAAACAGGGGCATTTTCCTGATATTTGGAATAGTAGTATTGCAACGCCTTTAATACGCAGGCGATAAACATACCGATACGGCCCCAGCCAGTTTTCAGTGATAGCCTTACTAATCGGTTCTATTATAATGGGCATCCCTAAACGCATCTTCACGATAGAGGCAACAAGCTTGAATTCTTCCGGCATATCCGTGATAACTACAAATCGATAGTTTTCGATGTCACAGCAAATTTCTGCAACATTCAGGATGGAATATAAGACTTCATTCACGAGAGTTCGCTTATATGAATGGCACAGTATACAATCGTTTTCATTTTATACCTCATGGGTGTATAGATGCATTTTTCTTATTTTCTGTTCAAATTCATAATAACGCTCAATGTCCAAAAACTGATTTTCATTTATGATAATTTCTTTATATTGATCATAAAAATAATATCGTGAATCGCGTATCCAAAATTCTTGGATACGAATAAAAATATAAAAAAAGATAATTTCGTCATACGTCCAGTTATTTTGACAAAAGATTTTACCATCGATTTTTTTATATTTTAATAATTCGGACTTAAGGAGGTCTCTAGCTTTGTTATCCAGCAGACCATAGTAGTGAGCGCTCATATATCGCATGATCTTCGCTTTACAATAATGAATAAGATAGGGGTATGCCTGCATGACCTTACCATATTTTTGAAAGTTAATACCAAAAAGCCGTTTCCTCTCTATTTTATTCTCTATAAGATATTTGTTTACAGCATCACAGGTTTTTCGATTTCCTTTATTAACGGCAAATCGGAATGTCTCACCGATTGCTCCCGAGTTATAGTGGACAAAGTCCAATGGAATATCCAGTCGTACGCGTCCATTATCAAGAATCAGATTATTTTGGTTAACGAAAGGTCTGCATGGTGCAAATTTAGGGGTGCCGAAAATGCTGTCGTAGTATGAAACATATTTTGTTTCATAGAGATAGCGAACGCCGCCGGCCACATTAAGAAATAGGTTGCAAACATCCTTGAGAAACATCGTATCGCTGTCCACAAACAGAACATCTGTATTATAAATCTTTAAAAACCACTCGATTGCTTTAATTTTCAGACGCGGAAAAAATCCCTTTGCCCAAACGCTTACCGTATATTCATCGATGTTGTGAAAGCTTATTCTTGACCATACTTCATCCGTTAATTTGGCTTTATAAGTAACAAATTCATCATATAAATTCGTAATTACCAAAACACCGTAAGAATCACGGTCTTTTACCTTGTCAAAAAAGGACAGAATAGAACAAAGGGTTTCCAAAACCAGGGTTTTTGATTGTACCGCGCAATATAAAATATACTCCATGAGCGGCGAGACCTACTGATGCTGACAAACAATTAAGCTGTCGATATAGTTTTGAATCTCCAGTAAATTTTCATATTTATCGATGCTTAAGTCTATGTCGTCAAATACAACTTGAAATTCTTTTTCAAGTTGAACCACAAGTTTAATAAAAATAATTGAATTGATTCCAAGCTGTTCGAGCCCTTTGTCCATATCTTCAGGGCCGATTTCAGTCGCCAATACGTCGGTGACAACCGCACGCAGCCGGGCGAGAGAGTGTTCTCTATCCATACGTTAACTCCACCTTTCTTTAAATAAGCGTTCCAATTTAGGGGACCGGCAGTTCAGCTTGCCATTGGATAAATAATCGAAGGATGCCACTTGAATACAGCAGACGGGGACCATATATTTCGGTAGACGGTTTTCTATATGGTTGCGAATATCATCTGCGTTTAAGCTGTATTTTGAAGTGTAAAAAAGGCATAGGGTACTTTCACCTGAGGGACGTTTATATATGTTGGCAACGGTGTTATCGACCCCAGCCATATCGGCAGCTACGTGTTCGATTTCAGATAAATGGATTCGATATCCACGGAGTTTTGATTTGCCGATCCTGCCTTCCTAAAAATTCTATATCGCCCGACTCATGAAGCAACCCCATATCCCCGGTATTGTATAATTTTTTTCATGATAAATGAGTAAATCTTTATCCTCTTGCGTGTCCAGGCGAGTTTCATACAAACTTATTCCTGAAATATAGATGTGTCCGGTTTTACCACACTCTACAGGTTGATTGTTTTCATCCAAAATATAAATTTGATTGCCAGGCAGAGCAGTCCCAATCAATGGTGCCTCCCCATATTTCAGTTTACTAAAAAGTGGAATAAATCGTTGTTTCTGTCAATCCATAGGCATTATAAATATCCACATTCAAATGTTCAAATAAGGAACAGAGAAGCGTGTTTGCTTAGATTTTCGCCTGCCAGAATAATTTTTTTAGGGTTAGGAGAGATTCAAAGTGAGGATCACAGTTGACGAGCATTTGAAGAGTGGAAGGAACAAAATGGCCGATGGAAACGCTGTTGTCGCGAATTAGCTTTAACATTCTGCGAGGGCTAACGCTTTCCTCACGATCCGACATGATAATGGTTAAGCCTCGGCAGAGGAAACCACAGTTTCAAAAATAAACATATCAAAAGAACAGTTTAAAAACGAAGTGATTCGATCACCAGGTTGTAATCCGAAAATATCTGGGAAATGGTGGATGCAATTTGCCAGTGAAGCTTCGGTTATTGCAACCCCTTTGGCTTTCCCGTGGACCCGGATGTAAATCCGAGATATGCAATTGCTGTTTGAAAAGCATGGGGTCTGCTCTCCAGTCTGTTCGGCTTGTATGCTTCCGGCTAAGTTACAGGATAGTAAATACATTCGGGTTTTGACTGGGGAGATAATCGCCTGCAATCGTCTTTTTGGCTGATTGATATCCAACAACAGAAAAACAGCCTTCCGATGCATTATGGCCAAGATAGATGCAATCATCTCCATGGATCGTTGCATGGAGACAGCTACGATAGTATTTGCTTTCACGCCAGCCTGATCAAGAAGCTGCGATATGGACATACATTTATCGTACAGCTCACGGTATGTGAAGAGTCGTTTTTGAAATACCACCGCAATACTGTCCGGATATGTTTTGCAAGTCGTTTCAAAAAGAGTCAAAGGGTGAGATCACGCCATACCTCCCTGTCGAAAAAATTTGAAATGGTCTTTTTTTATACTTGGATAGACGTTATACAACGGATTACGTTAGTTTTAAGGCAATCGATATGTCTCTTATTTGTTCGACTTCTTTGAGCAGCATGCTTAAGCATTCCTGATAGTTGTCTTTTAAATAACTTTTGTAAATAATGTTGCGGACGGTATTCCATTTTTTTGACAGCGTTATTGAAGTATTTGCATATTCAATAAACATACGATATTTGTTATTTAAGGTCGAGAGAAAAACAAGATATTCCGCATAAAGCTGATGAGTTCCCGTTAAGTAATACCCTAGATTCATATCGAGAAGTGAGGACCAAACGTGACCGGCATCGTCTTGATATTCGTCTATCAGTGTCTGCGTATGACTCAAAACATGATATAATTTGGAAAAGCTGTTCTCTAGATCCAATTTAGCAAGATGATTTCTTGTTAAAGAAATCATCTCATTTTTCCTGTATTGTCGGAATGACATGTCTGCCTATACGGTGACTTCGATAACAGCCTTTGAAAAAAAAATCGTCATAGGACATCTCGCATAGATGTTCGCCCATTATCATTGGATCGGAACATAGAAATGTTTTTCGATCTGTTATGCCGATTAGAATAATAAAATGGTGCTGATTTACCGTATGATAACTCTGTAGCCAGCTACAATAATAAAGAGGATGTCAGCAATATAACAGGTTCATTTTCTGTGAGGCATTGCAAAACAAAATCAAAATGCTCCTTCGGGCTGCCAAAATCGTATGGCATACTCTCAATGCCATAAAACTGTTTAAATATAGCACGATATTCGATGGGATACGGTCAAAATGATCACCGATAGAAGTTACTTTACGGTTAGGGTTTTTACGAAAGCGGAAATTGAAGCATTGGAGCAAGGCTGCTCTATATTCGTGGCGATAATGATTTGTCAGAGACAGCAGACATGCCTCTAAGCAGTCAATCCTTTTTTAGCCATTGGTTTAAACGGTATAATAATCGATTCTTTCATTTCAGTTTTGTATATTTCAAACCTTTCATAATAACACATTTGCGGCAAATAAAATCCTTTTCAGCGGGTATGTGCCCCCATATTTTCTGTTTCAATATCTGAAGATCATGGCATTGTAGAATTTGTTTCAATGAACCGTCTGAAATATTCGCATAAATATTTTTTTTGTAGAAGTCTTCCAAACATAAATACATCTCGCCTTCAAGGCCGACATGGACATCAGTCAATATAAAACCGCAGCCTTTCAGAAACCGATTATCCAGCCGCACATTATTATAATAATGATTTTTTAGTATGCCGCATCTATCAAAAGAAGGGATTGCCGTGATTCCTGCCAATGGAAATCGCTCTTCAATGGCAGATGCTTCGGCAAGCTGCTCCTCTTTCGTCCCCTGAATGGAAATGATGACTTTGAATCCCATATCAATCGCACTCTGGATATGGTGTAGAATACGCTCGGGATGATGATAACCTGTACGAAGAATAAAGGTATTTCTATCGGCCGACGGAAGATTAAAATAGATTGTTTTGACTATGCGGCTTTTTGCCAAAATTCTAAAACGGGCTTTGTCAAGCCTGACCCATTAGTAAACAGAGCCAATTTCAAGTTGTAGGCAGCGATGATGGATATTCTATCAATGAAATGGGGATCGATCGTAGGCTCGTTGTATCCATGCAGAGATACGTACCGGATATGACCATATTCAGGATGCTTTTCTGATAATCTCCTTAAATAGCTCCAGGCTTTGATATTTACGTTGGCGTTTATGATAGGTATGTGGACAGTATTGACAATTCCAATTGCATACCGTGCTGGTCTCAATTTCAATTAACGTAGCGCAATTTTTTCCTCCCCAAACGGTGTGATAGGGAAGTAAAAGTTTTTTGAATCCACCGGTCGACAACAACCGTGCCAAACGATTCAAGAAAAAATGATATATGGTGCGGGGAATGACGAGAATGCAGCAATTCCACTTCGTTGTTACCTAAGGCAACAGCGCGTGCGGTTAAATGGTTTATCAAAACTGAGCGATTATTACCTGTTTTTTCATTGGTGCTTAAATAGGGCGAACAGATATATAGATCTTCCATGGGCCCTCCATCCAATAGCCTTATGTTGTACTGGTTTTTAATCTGTGCACCAGGTGGTCTCATATTCTTGGAGATTGCGCTGCATAAAAACGCAGCGACGGCACATAAAATCGTTCGGAGCGGGTCTACCGCCGAATATAGTGCTGCGAAGTCCGACGGCCTTGGGTCCTTCCATCATATCTTTAATGGATGTTGAATAAATATTCCCATACGTATATTGAAAGAGTAAGCCATCGTTAATACAGGAAAGCATAGGCCGTCCACTGATACATACAGGATTTGGCTGAAATAAAAACAGCCGGACAAGTGGGAACAGCGGATGTTTATTTGGTTGCCATATTGCGGATGGATTAAGGTACCGGCCCTATCCTGAACGGGTATCCGACTAATGACGGCCTGTGGAAACAAGTCTTGCATCTGAAGTTTCTCTTGTGCCCATTCTTGTTTCGCGGCATGAACGCTGATATGCACCGGCAATCCCTGACGGCAAGCGTTTTGTATATTGGTCGTCGATCTGTAAAAATCGGATGAATGAGTAAGTTGGTGGAACGTACGTTGACAAGAGGAGGGATAATGGCATACCACTTTTTAACGTTACCCAGTGATTTGAGAAGAAGAATTTTGTTGTTATCAAATGGCTGGCATTGGTAAACAGCTCCAAATGGAAACCAAATCGTGCAATTTCGATTATGCGTTCGTTAAAAAAAGAATCGATGGTAGGCTCGCTGTATACATGCAGGCATATGGTGGAGATGCTTCCGTATTCCATGCACTTTTTCAGGATGATATGGAAATGCTCCATATCCATAACCCTTCTGCTTCTTTTTACAGTTGCGCTCGGACAATAGGCACATTGCCAATTGCAATAAGAGTTTACCTCGATTTCAGCCCGTCTCAAGCTATGGTACTGCCATAAACGGCTGGCATCCAACAGACGCTTTCCCTCTATTTCCTTAAGATACGGCCAAGCGGACGTGTCGACATGGGTTTGTGTTCTCAGATGCTTGAGAAGTTTATACTGTCCGGGTGTGACAATATCAATTTTATCCGTAAGATAATTAGTAAAAATATAACGGTGGTTTGTTTTTCTTTTCAGCCGTAGATAGGGTGAAGTTACTACCCTCATATCATTATTCCTTCCGTTGGAAAAGCGGCTCGAATATCTGTCATTTAAACGAACAGCCGGACAGCCGCTTATGTCGCTGTGGATTCTACCATTCAGCTTCCGCCGCCCCCCCTTATTTATCAAATCGGTTTGCTTGCAACCCTGTAAAGATATGAAAACAAACGGAGGTGTGCAGCACATGGCAGATTTGAGGCTGATATGTGTCGAGACCGTCCAGAAACTGTGTCACGCCCGATTCCGTTCCATAATCATGCCAGCAGACGATACCTCTGCCTCGCAAAATGCTATAGGCCAGTTCGGTATCGTAAGCAACGCCCGAAGCAGAGTGATCACCGTCGATAAAAATAAAATCGGCTCCGCGTAACTTCTGAGGCGAGAGGTCCCTGGTTCCCCTCGGCCGTAATGTCAGATGAAAGCGGTTATCGTCCATTGCATGGCGACCGGCATTGCTCGGAATCTCATTTTGTTGATGAGCAAGAGGAACCGTGCCGCCTTTCGTGATATCCACACCTTCATATTGCTGAATATGTGAAAACTGGGTTAACAATATCTTGGCTGTTAAACCGGCTTGGACGCCAAATTCCACAATGAATCGGGAACGGAAAACATGGACTAGTGTCAAAATGATATCCAGGTCGTCTTTACATGTATACACCGTATATTCATTATTTTCTTGACTGAAATCAACCGCCAGATCAACGTATCCAAACAACTGGTGAAAATAACGCTTCGTTATCGATATCATAAATAATCCTTTACAAAAGAAATCATGCATTAAACAATCGACAGTGGGTTAAATAAACAGGCAATCGTCACAAACGCGGATCATCTGCGCTATATATCCGTCGGATGTTTAGTCCGTTAAGGCTGTCCCGATACGTAAAGGGGACGATCCGGCCATTGTATTTGTCCGTTGTGAATTTGGCATAGTACCTGAAAAGCTATGTCGGGCGGTACATATTTGGTATTTTCATCGATTTCCATGCTGAAATTTTTTCCATAATGGCCGTAGACTCAGCGGGGGTATCGCCTTTTTAAACATAGTTGTCGTCTGATATCGGTTCCAGATGGTTATATTTGGTATGCGAAAAAAAGAGGCGGCATGACCGCAGCAGCTGTCGATACCAACAAAATAATCCATTTGGGAAAGTAAATACAGCATACCAAATAAGGAGAGAAAATCGGCTTGTACCATATTTGCCAAGGTATTGCGATAAGCCGGGGTGAGGGGGTCAGGCAAAACAAAGTAAAGGCTCCTTGACAGAGATCACTAAATTGGGCCACTGGCTCTGGGGGCCATGAACGTGTGGAATCTTGTGCAGAAGGTCCAGTCCAAAATTGGAAACCAACGTTTGGATGGGAGGAATGCTCCAATTGGTACGTAATCCATGGTTTTTCTACCGGCGGTACGGCATCAAAAATTTTGTGTCTCACCCAATCGAAATCGATGGACTTTGAGAATTTTTGATGTCCAAATAGTTCCGTTCGATAAATATCATACTGGTGCATTCCAATATCGAACGGCACCTGAGCCTTATCGCTGGTAGTAAGATAATAACAATTGGAAAAGCAACCGGTTTGGAGACAGGCCTCATAATATGTTTCCATCATATATAAGTTGTCGACTTCGTAAAATTGAATGGTGGGCCTATAGGATCGGGACAACAGAAGCCGCAGCAGAGGAGCAGCAGGCAGGCCGACCGGCGTTATGATATAAACGGTTTTGCTGTCGGTAATTGTCAGCCATTCGTCAAGTAGTTCGAAAAGAATAAAAAAATCTCCGATTCCATCAGCAAAAAACAAAGCCGCGGGCTTAGCGGAAGGGATAAATGATCGCTTGTGCATATCGTTAGTAAATACCATAGTGGGCTTGCCCTTTGAAAAATACATACTGAATCGCCAATATCCGGGCGGTACCAACAATTCCTGCGCAAATATTTGTTCCAGCGAATGGAAATTTGCATTATCGCAACCCAGCCAGGAAAACAGGACAGCCGCATAGGGATTGCATATCTGACTCGCCGAATATACCACACCGGCAGGGGAATCACTGTCCAACGACTGGAAAAAATTTTTTGTGTTGCGCAAAAGAAAGGTGCTTTCAACCAGAGTATAACCAGCCGGCAGATCTTTCTTTGGATCGATCGGATGCAGTATATACCAGTTTGATACCCATAATTTGATTGCCTGAATGACGGCCTCTATGTCGTTGTAGCTGCAACAAAGAATAAGGATTTTGTGACGCAGAGAGGATGCATACATTTTTATTTGGTTCACTGCTTTACCCTCACACTATAAAAAACACCTTGTTTTTTTTTGAGAATCTTCATATGTCATGCTGTCACATAACGGGATTTTCTTATGCATCATTTTATTTACCACATCGAATACGAGAGAGGCGTCTATGGGTGTGTCCGGCGGATCGGGTACGATACTGATATTATTTCGAAGAGGGCGAAAGCTGATAAACAGATTTTGCGCGTATATCTCCAGAGGGGATTGGTACCGGCTCCATAGCGTAACGCTGCCGATGCCCAGCAATGAGGCCGCATGGCCCATACAACTGTCAATTCCCATAAACATTCGTGCGTGAGAAACCAGGTACAGGGCGCCCATCAAAGACAATCCATCCGTCTGAATACAACCGGGCAGTGTGTATCGCCCGGTTGGATAGGGAGTGGTATTCGCCAGCCGATATCCTGCATGCTGACATAACCGGCATAGCTCGTATGCCATATGGGGTCGGCAGCTCTCGGGTTATCCTTGTCAAGTGGTCCCGTCCATACCTGCAAAGCGATAAAATCCTCCTGCCCTTCCATCAGACTGTTTATCCGCCGCTTTTCTGATGTTTGCGTACTTGTTGTGATTACATGACGGAACCAGCTTGCCACCTCGTCAAAATCAATGGGCTCGTGAATGCCGGTTTGTTTTTTAAAAATTTCATAGGCGTGCATGTGGTTTGCAAAATGCCGGCTTGTTGTCCCATTAAGCTGCAAATTAAAAACATCCGCAAATAGGCCCGACAGCAGGCACCATCGGTGATACAGAGATAGATGATGCCAATCAGGAACGTAAACATATCGAATGGATGGAAAAAAACAGTTGATTATGGATTTGACCAGGCAGTTTTCTGCCAGCAGCAGAAAAATTTGCCGCCCATTTTGTTCCAGGCGACGAATGAGCCGTCTGAGTAATGGTAATAGTATAAAAAAATCTCCGATGCCATCGCCCAGAATAATCATAGCAGCTCGGTTCTGAAAAACGGAAGAATTTGAGAGGCGATAGGTGGGTCTAGCACTGAATATCGGTATGATATACTTATCGTGCAGGATAAAATCGGATAGTATGAGTTTATGCAATAGAACCGCATCCAAATAAAATAAATCATACATGCCTATGTATGGATCGCAGTTATGAACACGATACCAAATAACAGCGTCGTCATTATCGACGCTCGGCGCGGCATCGCTTTTATCAAGCATAGATTCCGCATGTGGCAGAATATACGGCTTTATCCGACTGACGTCATCTTTTAAATCGATTATTGTGCAATTGCCGTTATTATGTAAAGAATGCAGCAATGATGCATCGATACCCGTAAGTAGACAAAAACGAATGTGGGCCGACAACAAGACGCTACAAATTTGTTTGCGCATCGAATGTGAATAGAAGGCGACAAACAACTGTTTTTTTGTACGTGCAAACATATGCGCAAGGCGTTTTGATTCATCATCCATTGTCAAGTTCCCGTGTGGTCAAAGGCCGTTGTACTGCGGTTCACCAGGGTCTGGACCAGCTGGTTATAATTTAGCCCCGTTATGCAAAACAAAGGGGTGCGCAAAAATATTGTTTGACTGCCACGCCTGGTGTCATAATCACCACCGCATCAATCGGGTAATCCACATTCCAAATATCATCAGCCGATAAACAATAGGTTTCTGGTGTCAATGCATCTTGATTGATAAGTATAATACCCCGGCGGTTACCGTATGATTCGCGCGGCTTGCTGGATATTTCCACCACAATTTCACTATTGGCCCCCTGATTGGTTATATAACCGAAACGGCGGAAGGTCTCAATTAAAGGACGGATAAAGTCTTCCGGCGAGGGCATTCCGCATTTATTGATAACAGAAAAGCAATGCATCTTTAATTCTCCACGTTTAACATATTTTGTATGCCGGACAGGCGGTCGCGGAAATCCGGCGGAATCGCAGCGGTACCCATATGCATGGATTCAGGGGACCATATGCGGTATATCGTGTTTTCAATAAAGGATAAATCGAGGAAAAACAGCTCCTGGGCAGCTTTTACAGCCACGCTGTTCGCGCTCCGGTCAGCCAGGTCAAAGCATTGATGTATAAGCGGGCGTATAGTTTCGCTCCATGCGGATATAAAGGTATAAATTATTTCCGTCCGCGGATCGATAAAGCGATATCCCCGTATGTTATCTGCTTGCAAATGATGTTGTTGTACATAGGCATACAAGGGAGTACCAATGGATGCTATTGCGGTACTATTCACGGATATCGGCTTAATTACATGGCGAGCCGTCTGATAAAATTTAATTCGGCGTAATACCTGGACAAATTCCAGTAATGTATCGGGAGTCGTTGTGGGATTGAACAGCATGATCCCTAGATCGTAATCGATTGATAACCGTTCAACAATGTCCAAAGCCTTTATGTTTTCCTCGACCGTTATATCTTTGTGGTAAAAATCCAAATCGGACTGAACAAGGCTCTCAATTCCTATAAACAAGCGATTAAGCCCGATTTCGCAGAACAAGGAAATTAAATCGGGAGCCGCTACTATTTCGTTGGCCCGCATATAGCAGGAATAGGATACTTGCAGTCGTTTGCTTTTATTGATGGTATAAAACCGATTGAACCAATTTCGACCGGACTGTGAGGCTATGTGAAAATTCCCGTCGGAAAACTGGATATGCTTGACGGCGTGGCTGCTTCTTAATTCCACTATCTCATCTATAACATTTTCCGGGCTGCGCCTACGATATAAACAGCCGTTGGACAGACGATAAAATTCATTGAGGCCGCAATAGTTACATCTTCCGTAGCATCCGCGTGAGGTGATCATAGGAAATGTGTCAAAATCTCCGGCTTCCCGATAGGGAAAAGGGAGAGAATCCAAATTGGGGATCAAATCCCTTTTCGCAGTACGGTATGGCACACCGTTTTTACATACATCAACCCGGCAACCGCTTTCCAATCACCGCCGTTTTTCAATACGAGTGCCAGTTCGAGGAGGGTTTGTTCGCTTTCTCCCACAATGACGCACTGTAAATGCTTTAATTTACGAAAATACTCGATGGAAAGTGATGACAAAAAACCGCCGACAAAGAAGAAAGCGTCGGGATTTTTCCGGTGAACCGTGTTCATGATGCGCGCCAACTGAATTTGGCTGTAGTAATATGAAGGAAAGCCAATCATCGTATATCCTTTATTTTCTATTTCCTGACATATGGCGGTACAGTTGATTGACTCCGTATCAAAATACAGTATATCGGCCTGCAAACCATGATGGCGTAATAATGAGACCGCATATGCAATTCCTAGATATTCATTTAGCGAAGTGAAGGAAGACGTGCGTTTGTTCTTATACCTTTGCGGGGGGCTTAAAAACAGATTCGCATAATTAACGGCACCTCTCAAATACGATTTGCTTTAAAAAACGACACGTGTGAGATCATCCAGATAGCCGGTCCCCGCTCTGGCAGCTTCTATGAACAAATTGTTTTTCAGTTCATGCATGGAATCAGCCGTTTTTTTAAGTCGATCGGATAAAAGCAACTCGTTTGACATGGCTGTAATTTCCGGGTTGGAACGGTCTTGTTCAATAAAATCTAGCAGGCGCTCATACCAGACGGCTACGATTTCATTTATAATATCGATTTGCTGATGGATTTGGTGATCAAAGGATTGGATGGGAGCTGTAAGAGGCCCTACATGCCCATATTTTCGTTTAAAATAATGAAATAGAGTCATAAAATCGTTCGCCAAATAGCTGACGGCATTCAGATTGCGATTATAATGATCGGGGATGAGTGCTATATAGGTCTGTAAAAATTCAACGAGCTTTTCAACGGCAGAGTTTACAAAATTATAACCGTTTTCTCTGAATTCCCCTTTTTTATCAAACCGTCGTGTTGCAGTTTTTTATGAATAGCAGTGCCTTGAAATATGGAAAGCTGATTGAGAAACATCGAACGGTTGCACAACATTTTATATTGCTTCAAACTACGAATGTTTTGGCGGAGGCCGTCGAGGGTAGTATATGGGTTGATATTGATAAAGCCTGGTTGGATATGTATATCAAATTGACGAAATAATTTGATAATGCGGTGATTATCTTCCGCAGTTGCGATTTTCCCATACAGCTTTAGATCGTCGTCGTTAAAAGACTCGAGTCCAATACAAGCTCCGCACAGACCGGCCGAAACCAAAGAACGCATCAATTCTGGAGAAGCGGTACGTACAAAATCGGCTCGGAAATTAGCAAAAAAATAAATTTTTAATTTCCTATGCAGTATTTCATTTATTAAATCCCATAAACGTTTTTTGCCTCCGTCCGGATCCTCCAAGCTGCTGTCGATGAAATGAAAAAAAGCATCGATACCGTATAGCTTCTGTATTTCCTCGATCTCCTTTACGACGTTGGCGACACTGCGTCCACGCCACTTTGCCCAAAATAACTGTTTAGCAACAAAAAGTACAATGGCCGGTACAACCGCGTGAAGTGGAAATTTGCGCAACGCGCAGTTTGTTGCGCTTAAGAATGTCCCGCGATTCAAAAGGCAAGGCATCTAGATTCTCTATAAGCTGAGCGGGTTTATTGACCTGAATGGATTCGCCGCGCCGATAGGTGACGTTAGGAACGTCGGAGATGTCCGAATAGCCGGAATATGCTTGAACCAAATCCGCAAATGCCGCCTCGCCCTCGCCCCATATGGCCGCATTGATTTCAGGACACTCTTGTAAAATCGCGATATGGTTGTAACTGGGGTAAATACCTCCTGCAATGAAAAATGGCATCCGGCAGATAGACTTTTTAATCTCCGACATACCCGATAGACGGATTCCTTGGAGACCTTATATACACTGAATCCGATAATAAAAGGCTTAAAGTCAATTATTTCCTGAAAGCTAACAGAGGTTTCCTGTTCAGATAACAGCAGAACGTCAAATCCTTTAGAGCGCATTGTGGCGGCGATGGATGACGGCCCATAATCCTCGTACATTCCTCGCATGTTTTGGTTTATAATAGATAGTAAGACTATCTTATTTTTTTCATAGCACACTCCTTTTGTGCCGGTTTAGCTCATCGATGATAATATATTCTTAAAAATTTTATTTTTTTTGGAGAGCAGCGGCATGCAGCCCGCTGCTCATGGCTTTATCGGCCTCGTTTAAAAGCTTTTCCGGTTGAATCGACAAGCAACGTAAGAAGAAGGCTTTCCACTCTTGTTCCAGGATGCCGATATCATGCACAATTTGATTTTGTGCATCCGGAGCTAACCCTAGATAATGAACAGCCGCCCCTTTTACATAGCTTAAAGCCGATGTAAAATACGCTTTCATCAGGAAGACCAGGGCAATCATATTTTCGTAATAATCCTGTTTATACATATGCATCAGTTGTATTAGGCCTCTCCGTGTTTGCTCTAAGGCGACGTGCCCTCCTTCATGACCGGGGCGCTCACTCAAATAATTGACAAGTGAATGGTTAAAAGGTTTACTATGGTCTTTGGTCCGGGTTCGCGGTCTTTATCATAATTTGAAAAATAGCAGAGGCCTAAGGCATAGGCTTGCAGCCTTTCCATATGGATGGTTCCTGTGGCGACTCTGACATCACCGGATGCATCCCAAAACATAGGAATCGACAAAAGTTATATCGTTATGGTCCGGATCCACGCCATTGAGAATAATGGTATGAGCCCCAAGATTAGACAGAGGGTTTTCCAATATATGATAATTAAGTATAGAGGAATCAACGAAAGCGAGAACCGGATGTTTTGTTTTTAGAACTTCAATGCAATAACACCAATCGATCAGTCTATCCTCATCCATACGTAACGATAAGGATAAGTGCTCTTTGCATCGTTTTATCTGCTCACGATAATCAACATGTATAAAATCAAGTATGTTGCTTATAAAATTTTCGGATTCGTTCTTGTGGAACCGAAAGGATAATCCATCGCACATAATAAAATAGTCGTGTTCACAAAGCCCGCTGCCCCAGCTTTTAAATAAGTTATATAGGGAACCATACAGACAGTGCCTTCCAGGGTAGTAATGTACCAGATTCTTTTCTTCAAAAGGCATGTTTATCACGATCCAAATAATCGATACATCGACGGGCGTTCCGGAATGCGGTTAAAAATCTTTGCTCCATAAAAATAAGATCATCGTTGTCAAGCATCATGTTTGGATACAATCGAAGAAGCGGGGCCGTCAAGATCCCGGTTCGACGTAAATACTGGCGTATCAAATGATTATTTCGCTGTATTCTCTTAGTACATTCATCGTAATGGCGAATTGGCGTTTTCGAGCAATTAAGAACAAGGCAATTGGGGCCTCCCTGTATTACCATTTCTAAATTGCATTCGTTGGCGGCATGTAAAATAATGGTTTGAAGCCTTTCCACCTTTTCTTCTAAGGCGGTATAGGCCTGTGGCTGTCGGACTAAGGAGGAAAAGGTCGATCGGATAGCAGCCAGCCCCAGAACATGTCCGTTAAAGGTACCTCCGTGCACCAACTGCCTTTTTTCGTATAAGCTCATAATCGACCGTTTGCCGACCAAAACGGTTATCGGTATACCATTTCCTATGCTTTTGCCAAACAGGCTGAGATCGGGTGTAACAGACGTGTTTTTTGTATTCCACCCAGTCCCGTTCTGACCCCGGTAATAATCTCATCGAAAATAAGCAAGGAACCGAACCGGTTGCATAATTCGCGTTTTTTCCAGATAACCTGCGAGGGGTTCAATGCCCCAACCGTTAATGCAGATGGGTTCCATAATGATGGCTGCAACGGGATAATTACGCAGACAACTCTCAATTTATCAGCATCGTTCCACGGCAGTTCAATAATCGTGGAGATTTGACTGGTTCGATTTTTAATATTATTGGGCAGCATGCTGTCGCTGGATCCGTGATAATGCCCTTGGAACCGGATAATAATCTCCCGTCCAGTAAAGGCCCGGGCCAGACGCAGGGCATTTGTCACCATTTCGGTTCCGCTGAGGCCAAACCGCACTTGTTCACAACAGGGAATGGCTTCTGCCAGGTATTGTGCGGTTTCCCATTCGAGTTCACTCTGCCGTGGTATAAGGTTTTGATCGATACAATGCCTCAAAGATGATATGAAGTCCGGATAACCGTACCCGAGGAATACCGATCCGGAGCCATTATATAGATCCACGTATTCATTGCCGTCTAAATCGACACAACGACTTCCCCTTATTTGTCTGAAATGTAATCGGTTTGAGGTATCATGAAAAAAATTCGAATGTTCTCCGCCGGGCAGATAACGACTGATTTTTTTATTAAATATGAAGGAATGTGTTATTACATATGGTTCCACTATGCTCATTCTCCTCTATAGTACGAGGCTTATATAGCAATTGTTTTCTTCAAAAAGCAATTGCTTGTCGCACAAATATTTGATTTGCCCCAAGGCGGTTTCGACCGAAATCCCCATATACTTACTGATTTCCTCTAAGCTGTGCGGCTGTTCGAGATAGTCCAAGATGTCAATCTGTTTTTCCATCAAGGTATAGGACTGAATGGATGTACGATTATCGTATATGGTGTCTTCGTCCCTGTATAAATTTGGAAGATTTTTTTTTTATCAACACGCCATGCTGATTTCCATATCTCGGCGGAGGCGATCATTCGATTGATCATCACCAGATGCTGTCGATTGTGCAGGGAATCCTTCTCATCGATGCGTGTTTTAAAATAGGTGAGCGCTTGCAATGCTTTTTTCGGGAAATGGATAGACGTAGGACAAGCTTTCTGTCAGGGGGGATAACTGAATTTGAAATTGCGACGGATTGTCAGCATACCGACAATTCCCTTGAAAACTGACCAGCCACACGCCTTTTGGTGGATACAGATGTGTCAAAGCTTGCATCGTCCGCCAGGTTTGTTTTAGCATATCAATCGTTTCCCCGGGAATGTTTACTAGTATATTCCAACTGATTTCCAAGCCGTATCGGCGGCAGTTTTTCATGAACGCAATATTGTCAAATGCGGTGGTCCCCTTATTATTCAGCAAGGCTAAGGCATCGCGTGAAAAGGATTCAATACCGGCCAGGAGCAGATGGATACGGTACGATGCCAATCGTCTGAGCTGATCCCGCGTCAGAGTGACGCGGACGTCATACAGGATGCTAACATGGCTGGGTATCGTGACATAGGGGGAAAACCGTATCGAGATACCTTGGCGCAAGGCAGCTGTCTACAGCAATAAAATACTTGCAGCGATCAGAATACCGCGCAAACATCGTATTTAGATAAGCAATCATAACCGATGGATGCATGGGTGAAAAATGCTTTCGATAGCCGTCGTATGCACAGAAATTGCAACGGTGACGAACACCCCAATAACAGCCCCGTGATGTTTCAAAAACAAAACCGGCTCCACAACACAGTCTTTAAAATGCTGATCCAAAGATTCGAAATAGGACGTATAATCAGGCGGGGATACCGTATCGATTGGCTCTTCTTCGCTCTCTTCCAGTGGATTATAAGGCTTACCGCAAGTTAAGCTTTTTCTATATTTTTCATATGTGTACACTCCGGGAATGGTCTGAACCCGATCGAGTCTTCCTTGCTGGATGAACGAAATAAAACGCCGAAAACCAATTAAAAACCGACGGCCTGAAAAAAAGAACTGAATACTGCTCTTTTGCTTGGCTAATTCCGCCCCATATGGCGGCTCACATCCGGGACCGCCCATAGCGGTTATAACGGAGGGGTTGTGCTGTCTACACAACCGGGCCATGGCCATCGCTGCCGTTTGCTGATGAAACTTGGAAGTAAAGGCGACGACATCGTATCGATTCAGATTGTAAGTGCGGTAGAGACTGTCGAGGTGATCGTCCACCTGATTTCTCAGCCGGCGTACAGCCGTTTGCAAATCAGGAGAATGCGGGAAGTATAGTTGCAGATAATCCTCTGTATCATCTTTTTTTTCGGGAAATGCCGCCTTGCTGAAAATCCAGTTGCCGAGTTCTGCTCCATTGTATTCGACATCCAATCCGGATTTCTGATGTTCTTCAATCATATAGTGGTAGTTGTATTCGAACCTGTAATAACCATAGAAATCGCCGTTAACAAAGCGGAAGATATCCTCCCCCGGCTATCTGATAAAAGGCGTGATTCAAATACAATAGATCACAGTGGACGCTGCCCGCCAAGTGCAGCGTCAAATCGTCTTTTTATTTGAGTGAGGCCAAATGCGGGGCATTCTTTAAGAGCGAAAGGCATATCGATCAAGGCGACGTTAATCAAAGAAATCCCCCTTTTTTTCGCAGCTTTGCGGCTAGCTCATCAAGACCAATCCCCAGTGTGAGCTCTTGACTGAAAACCGACTGTAATGAATAACGGAGCTCATCCTGCAGTGTTTTTTTGTTTTGCTTTTCGGAATAAGCAAGGCGCATCAAATTTTGCAGGATGTTTTCCCATTCATATATGATTGTGTGCAGGTACCGCCTGGCAGATTGAAACATATCTTTATTAAAGACGGAAGCTTGTTCAAGATAATAGTCTAAAAAGGATTTTCTTTTGTACCTGTGGGAAAAGCTGCCGATATAAGTAAGAGAAAAGAGAAACGCGCGGCGGGTTCTGCGAATTATCCAGAATCGTTTTTAATAAATTCTGGAGAGCGCCTTGACCGTGACAGGGTTGCTCACAGGAAAAATATTGATTATGAATAGCGTCAATGGTTGAAATGACCTGCTTGTAGCCACCGGAAGGAATCCTTCTGATAGAACAAAGGGAAGCACATTTAAGTTCTCTTCCGCTGTTTATATTGCCGTTCCAGGCGTTATCGGAAAGTCTCGCTTTACGCAGATCGATATAACAGACGGGCCCTATATAAAATTCATCCGGATACCAGTCTACGATGAAGGCTTTTTTGTATTTTCCGCGTATCAAACAGCAGTGCCGCGTGGGCGCCGTGACGTCGGCTAAAATCAGCGGCATAGGGAAGATAATACCTGTCCAATGCAATAATAACCGGTCTCCCCGTATTTAAGATCCGGCAGTTTTCTTGCCAAGCCTTCTCATAGTCGTCATGAAAGGTGAATTGGTACCATGGGGAGCAATCATCAAGAAGCGGAGTGCTGTCGCTGGAAATAGAAAAGCCATACGGCCGGCTGGTGTCGTAATCAACCGAACAATCCCATACGCAGTTCAAATATAGTCCCCTGTTTTCCACCCCGTCGTATCCCATCAGTTGATGGCAGCTATTATGTACACAAAAAAAAGCGATAATGAGCATCATAGCTCCAGCTGTACCTATATATTTTTTCAATGAGAATCATGGTTTGTGACAACCTCGTTTATAATCGCTATGGCTTCCTTCTCCTTATGGTCTAGATCAATAGCAACGGCATACCTTTCGGTTGCTTTCCCTGCGTCGGCCAATCTATCCAAACATTGATACGATTGTTTATAAAGGCAAATTGCTTTCCTCAGTTTTCGCATATTACCGGAGGTTTGGTTGACCGACAACAATCGATTTAAAAATTGACGGCCTCCCTGCGGCATACCGACAAAAGCGCGCGTGACGCCGCAAGACAGCCAGAGATAAATCCATATCACAAAACAGGTGCTGAAATAATAGTTCTTCCACGGCTGGGTCCGGGTTGTGTGGAACGGCGTTAATCAGAAAAAATGCAGCGGTTACGGAATATCGGGCTATCTGTAAAAGAGTGTCGATTGTAAACGTTGCCGGATGCGAAGAAACCGGCCGGCCTATCAGGAATATACCGTCCAGCCGCTCATAGCAGTCATCCATATGGATGGGGAGCATTTCGCCCTGCCAGGAGGCAGCCCGTTTGCTCATCAGCGCCGGTAACGCACAATACGTCGTTCTCAGGTGAGGAGGGCAGCAATAAGGATGGCAGCCCGAGACGGAGATGTTCAATAATACGGCGCCAAAAATACTCTCGTGTATACACGCCTCCCCATTTACGGGCGATTTCATAATCATATCCGGCCATATGAAACAACCGATCTATGGAAGCAATGAAGTTTGACGGCAGAGAGGAAATATCATATATGGCTTTCAAATCCCGGTCATACCAAAGATTTGAAAACAACAAGCCGGCAGCTCCATATAAAAACATCCTGTGGCAGCAATTTACGGCCGTCGGCTGCTGCTTGCAAACAAAAATATTACCGCTGGAAGGATATGGGTGGAAGGCGATGGAGGCGAGCCAGATCGGTATATGACATCATATATACGTACGTCCATTATGATTCTTTCGCCTGCAGCTTAGACTCTATATATTTGGCCAGCTCCTGTATGGTTTTAAAGTTTTCGATATCAATTTTATCCACATCAAATTGAATCCCAAATTCATCCTCTAACGCAACAATTACTTTTATAAACGTAATAGAGTCAAACGCCAGCGTAGCGTCGGTTGGTTGAGAATTAGTCTGGAATTTTTCAATAACTTGGATGATTCTTTCTTCTGTCGTCACTCTATCCACTCCTAGTCATCTACGAGATATCAATGGTTTTGTATAATTTCTTCACGGTGGCCAAGGGCACACCATGTTGGAGAAGCTGTAGGGCAAACGTGATGTCAAAACCGTGAATTTCAGCAGGTCCTTTTACGTGTTGCCGTATATAGGTTACAGCAGCATGCGCCTGCTGGGTATCCATGGTATCATGCGACCAATTTTTACCGTTTAAAACGAGATGGTAATTCTGACGAGCCAGATAGATATCGGAATTCACTTCACAGGACCATACATTAACCTGATAAAAATCCGGTTGTATGGCTTTGATGAATCGAAAAGTTTCTTCGATTGTTCCACGGGTCTCGCCAGGGAATCCGATAATAAAGTACGCAATAGTGAGAATATTTTGCTGTTTTATTATTTGGTGCGCTTTTAGGAGCTTCTGCACCGTCGTCTGTTTGTTCATGGTACTCAACAGCTGATCGCTTCCCGATTCGAAGCCGATCATCACGGCCCTACAGCCGCTTTTTTTCATGAGCACAGCCGTTTCTTCATCTATCTGATCGGCGCGGACAAAAGAAAACCAAAAAGGCGGCCGTCCGGTGTCAATAAGCATTTGCAAAAAAGTCTTAAATGTATTTACAGGTAGGTTAAGGGTTTCATCCGTAAAATTGATAATGGAGACTTGAGGTGTGTTCATTAAATCGATTACATCTTGTCGAATAACCGAAAGGGGTAGTTTTTGAAATCGGTCGTCCTTGTTTTTAACAGCACAGAAAGAACAATTATATGGACAGGATACGGAGGTTCTCATGGCGGCGACCGACGGAAGCGAATGCAGGAAATGCCCGTAGTTGACAGCTTTCGCATCCCCTTGAGGGCTATAATGATTGTTTTGATTACTTTTTATGTAATCATCCCCGGATCGGAAATATATGAAAGGTATATCCTGCATATGTGACGGATGCTCCGCCTGCTGCATAATTTGTATGACAGTGTCTGAACAATCAAAAAGATCGATATAAAAATCTGCTTGGAGTAGCTTTAAATAATAAGAAGCTTCAAATGGCGATAGTTTATGAAATGCTTGATAAAAGAAGCCACCGCCGACTATGATTTGCGCGCCCTGTAATAGTTGACGAACCATCTTTACTGTTTTAACAATTTGACTGGAAGATTCAAAATACCGGAAAGCGATTACGACGAATCGGGGAAGAAAATCGTTCATTATATGCCAGTTATTGACGATTGATACGATATATTTTGTAGTAAATCCATTTGATTCTAATTTGTTTTTAAGCAGTGACGTTTCCATGATCACCCTTGGATAAAACATCGTTGTAAAGTTCAAGGACGTTGTTATTCCATGATGATAGAGCTGCTGTTTAAAAAGATAATAGCTTGTTGTCTTCGCCTGGATATCCGAGGATCAGACAATCCACGTTTTGTTTCAGACTTCCTGCCATATTGTCGCCGCCTCTTTTTTCAATCGCTATGATGTCACTAAGTCTTTTTTGTATGAATTGCAGTATATCGTTTCGACGATTGTCGGAAAACAGTTTCATCATGCAAAGGCACAGCGAATCCAATGTATGAAAGGCCTCTGCCAAGTTTTTGACTATGGATTGCGCATAATCGTATTTATCTGATTTTTTCAGAACGGAAGCATATACCTGAAGATGGTTTTTCAGCATGATAAATATGCGGTAATCCGTTTTTTCAAGATTATATTTTAATTGTTCCAAAGCACGAAAAATCGCTTCGAATCGGGAGGGGCCATATAGGTCTGTATAAACGCTGTCTTCATCAGCACCGGAAACTACACGGTCTTTTAAATGCCTCTCGATATCGGTTTTCCATTTTGTTTCACTATATTGGAAGGCTTCGTCGTTTTCCAGTCGATCGTTGAGTCGGATATACTGGCAGCGATTATGCGCCTGATTCGGAAGCCCTTCAATACCTGCGTCGTATATTTCATCCAGCAGCTTATACGTTAAAACGAAAACGGTATACCGTGTATTGCGATCGTGAGACGCCGCATAAATTTCTCTCTTTTGATCATCAAACCCATAGACTAAAAAATTGCGACAATAATGAACCCGGCCGCTGAAGTATGTTTTTTCGATCAAGTATTCGTCCAGATTGAGTTGGACATAGTATCCTTCTTTCAGCCCATGGACAACGACTTCCGTTATACTTTTTGACATCGGTACAATCCGGATTCGTAATGTTAAAATAACGGTTAATCCGATCGGGCCGATCTGTTTCATTATAGATTTTAACATACCCTTTTGTATATATCAGCGGCCCTTGGTGAGGTGATTTTTGTTTTTAACAGGGAATGTAAAATATCCGATTGAAGGTAAAGATGACCGCCTTCGGGTACGATTGGAAGCATTATTCGCATAAATAACGGCCCTCTGCGTTTTTTATCCTCTGATTGCGCTCGAATGACATATCCATCATGACGCAATGGCGGCATATGAACGTCGTGGGAGCCTTTTGTGTCCCCCCCCCCAGATTGTTTTCTTTATATTGGTATAGGCCGCTCCAGACAGGAGGGAATCCAATGTGTGCTCTTTCAGGTTTCCAAATAGATGACGATGGTTATAATCGTTGCAGCAGAGGGCCAAATCGCCGTTAATTGTAATATTTACAGCCTCATTCATGGTAATACAGCCTTCCATGAAATCAGCCTCTAAGGCATAATTCTGCCGGTATTCATTCGTCAACGCCCCCGCACGATCAAACGAATCATGCGAAATGATCTTGCAGCCAGGATATTTTTTTCCCAATTTCGGCTCGAGCGTTTATTCGCTTCTCTCCCTTTCCTGTACAGAAAACGTGACGTCTATGCCGTTTTTTACGGCAGTATCTATCGCGTGTATCACGGCATCATAATCGGAGGATCCGGTCATTTTTTCCATTACGTCACGATCTAAGGAAGGCAAATTGAATACGATACCTTTCAGGTTGCCAAAACGGAGCATGTGCTGGATTTTTCCTTCGTCTAGATGTGAGCCATTCGTATACAGCATCAATCGAAAGCCATACCGATAGACCTCATCGACCAGTTCTGTAAAATGCGGATGCAGAGTGGGCTCGTTATAGGAGTGTAAGGTGACATATTTTATATGCCGGTATTCCTTTGCTCTTTGCAATATGAGTTTGAATAAAGGAAGCTCCATGTGCTGAGGTTTGCGTGAGTAGATACTATTGGGGCAATAATCACATTTCCAGTTACAGACAGTGCTGGTTTCGATTTCAATATGCTGGATTTTGTGGTATTGCCACATGCAGTCCGCTTTTAAAAGAAGAAATCTTTCAATACATCGATCGATTAGTTGACTTTGAAAGTGGGAGCATAACTCATTGTATGACAGCGGTTTTTACATTGCAAAAGTATGCGGATTTCCTCTTTCCGTCAATAGATGATAGCGTTTACTGTAGTCGTTATACAGCTTGACTTTTTCACCTATTGTGGACTGGTGAATGATATAGGGCGACGAAACATATCGAGTCATATTGATGACATCACCGCTTTCCATAGGCTGGGTATAAAGGAAGACTAAAGGTATTCGGTATTATCGCTGTTCCAACCGTTATATGGATTGACCTCCGTAGGAAGCGACAGTTCACGCTTTATAATTTGTTGTACACGCTCGATGATTACGCGATATGGTACGTCTTGCAAATCACCGCTTTTGCTAACAATGTTGTAGCATAGCCGTATCACGTTTATCGTATAGGAATACAGGCGATTATGCAGTACAATACAGGGGGTCCCTGTCATGGCGGCAATATGTACACAACAGCTGTCGATGCCTACAACCATGTCAAGCTTACCTATGATCGAAGGTAAGAATTTGATGTCTATTTGTCCACAGTCCATTTGGGGCCGTAGCCGGTATCGGGGACAGGGAGCCAGATTGACAACGGCGATACCTAATCGGCGGCACTCCCGAACAAAATGACGTGCGGATGGAGCGTGATAATTGCGGGTAATCGGATGGTTATGTTCGGTCCTGAATTGGACACCGATGATATAACGGTATCTCCTCCGCAGCTTTTCCAGCTTTCTCGCCACCCGTTTAGGCAAGAGGGGAAGCAGCGTACGAAGCGCATCAACATCAGTGATAAACCGGCCGTTAAGGAGCATGGATATTTCATAATTTCGACTGGAGGCGAGATAGTCGATAGAGCCTAGATTGTATACGTTATCATATTCTGTCCAGGCAGCGTTGGGAGAAAATTTATGGCTGATTTTTTTATTTCCCGCCTCTTGAAAGAACAGAGGCCCAATTACATAGCTGCTTTCACTTGCATAGTATATATCGACATGGATACCGCTTTGGGTCCTTTGGTCTACAAATGCCTTTAAAATATGTGCCATGCTGATTAAGTCGCCAATACCGCAGGGCAATAATATGAGCGCTTCTTTTGAAGAGCTGCCACACGGATTCCTGTTATTGTAAAAGTTGATGATATTATATCGCCGGGAAGCTGATTTAACACAAAACGGCGTTACAGATTGTTAAACCCGGGGCATGATGCTCTCAAGCCGTTTTTGTGCGTTCCATAAACGTTTGAAATGATAGGAGGGAACTGAGATAGCGATAAAGCAGCACGTATACATTGCCGGCTCGGCAGAAGGGTTATTAAAACGAGTGTGTTTCATGAAATCTGTCGCATCGAGAAAATATACGCTTTTCGACAGAGACGTTCGCAGATGCATTGCTGATCCGGAAATGAGAATCACAATAAAAATGGTAGTTACGCCGAATCAGCTCATGAAATAATCTCTTGGATGTTTTACGATTGGAAAAGACACCAATTATTGTATTGGGGGTATTTCGTTTTGCATATGTGTGCCCATATCTTTAATCGATCCACTCCGCGTAATAATCGTCCACCGTATTGACCGGCCGAATGGTAGGACTGACGGCTAACTCGCCGGTTAATATTTTTATAGAACGTTGGATTACATCGCTGGCTTTTATAGAATCGATATCGCCGCGCTTGCTTACTAGACTGTAATTCCCGCATAACGGTCGTTGGGATTTATCTTTTAATGGTTTCCCCAAATGGTTAGGCTGGGAATATGCAAAACGGCGGCAATATGCCCGAAACAGCTGTCGATACCAACCATTAAATCCAGCTTTTGCACAATACCAAAAAGTTGAGGAATGGGCAGGGTGCTGAAATCCAGTTCGTTATTCCAATTTACGCCCTGACAAGGGGCCAGATTAACAACCCCAATTCCATTTTCACGGCATAAAGACAAAAATTCAGCAATGCGGTGACTAGACCAGCTGCGTTTGCAGAAACAAATTTCATCATGGGCGGTTTGAAATTGTACGCCAATAACATAGCGAAATTTTTGAAAAAGCGATTAACTTGCTTTAAAGCTTCGTTCGGGGGCGCCTGCTCAACATATACGTCTTCCAGAACGTTCTCCGGGTTCGGATAATTCAGCAATTTGGCAATTTCATAAAGCTTGGTGGCGGCGGATTTAACGACATACCCATCGAAATTGTAAATTTGGTTATATACGAACGGATGCTGCTTTTCCTCAACGTACAGCTGCATGAGAGATTTTCGATTATCAATATAATCACACATTTGATTCTGACAGCGCCCTAGAAAACACGCTGCTCAGTTCATAAGACTGCCGATAATAATGCAGGATCTCAACACGCATACCCTCGCTGGATGTAGATATCTGTAAATTTTTGAAGCAACGGGAGCGTTGTCAGGGCGTCGCCATAACCACACACGATTTTTCGACAATAAGAATGGATTTAGACTGCGGATCCGTAGGGGGACTGCCGTAAACGGGAAATTTGCGTTGTTCGTTTTCCTTGGTATGGTAAAGTATTTTATACACATAGCTTTTGGTATAAGATGATCGATAGTCAACTCAGCAGCAATAAAGATATGATCGTTCAGGCGCGTGCATGTTCGAACCAGAAACCCATATGTAATGGATTCCGGTAACTGGTCGACGGCATCAATTCTCATCGGATTATGTATTTGGTCGGAAGCAAACATACCGAATATAGAACCTTGTTAATCAACGCTTGAAAAGGTCGAGCGGCTTCCTGCATATCTGAAGAATGGAAAAATGTACAAGTTGGGTTTTGAATGACTTATAAGCGTCGTCGGCTGCTTCACTGACACAGAAATATATAGAAAGATTTTGATATCTGCCAATACGTGTGCCGATTGCGATTTCCCCCTCTATTTTATAAGAGTGTTAATATATTGAATCAATTCGGAGAAGCTGTGAAACATTTCCAGATCAAGCATATCGTCCGGAAACGTAAAATCAAAATGATCTTCGATTGAAAACGATTAAATCGATAAAAATAAGTGAATTAACGCCAATAGCTTGGAACGGTTTTTCAAATCATCAAAGCTGACGATATCATTTTTGAGCTGTGTCAGCTCTTGGAGCAAGAATACGACAACAACATCATCTTTTTTGTATATCCTGCGGATCGTAGACAAGCGGTATATTTTTTAGTTGATCCAACATGATTTCGTTTTTTGCATTGTAGGGAAACTGGGAAACACGACATAATTTGTGGGGCACACATGAGGGCTCCAGTTTGTCATGCAAAAAGTGTTGCAGTTCACTCAGTTCAATCGGCTGGCCGGAGGTTATATAATAGGCAATTATTTCATATCCCGAGCCGTTTTGGTTTTATCTATCGTAACTATCGCTTTTTCAATGCGGGGATAGCTGGATATGACTTTGCCGATAGCGTTGGCGTCCATCTTAATGGGATTCATCTTCTTCACACTCCATCATAGAACAAAATAAGCATCTAAAACACGGGCCATAGAATATTCTTTGTCTGCTAGCACAAGAAGTCTTTGCTTGAGCGTCTTCAAAGGCATCAAGGTTTATGGAACGCGACATGGTTTTAATCCATAACAAGTACGTATCGTTCCAATATTTGGCGAGTATTCGATACGCGTTGACGAGCTATAAATTTATCGGGCATTTTTGAAGCACAGCACTGCAAGAATGATAGAAAGTTTATTCGGTCGCTGACAATACTTTTCCATTTTATAAAAAAGGCGTTACAATAATGGGTTGTTGTTTACGAAGCTCTTCAAAATATTCTCGTTGGAAAGGTATTTCATTGGCAAAACAAACAATGTTCTCGTAGGATTTCGAGCTTAAATAATGGCGGATGGATTCTTTCAAAAGTATAATCCGTTCATTTGGATGTAGTTCCTTTGTATTATGAATTTTATACGTGTAATAGTCACGTCCAATTTTCAATTGAGCATCTGCATGCAATGCAATTTTATCGATGTAACAGAAAGGATCCTGACAAAAGAGGATTCCGTCCTGATATCCCAAGGCAAGTACATAGTGATGGAAATGGACATGTTTATACGCAACGTTCCATGGGCATTCATAAGCATCCAGCTGTATCCCCCACCGGCAACCCCTTTTCCGCATAGGATTGAATCGTCCTTTTCATTGCGGAAAGCGAACCGTCGTTCAAGTGCCGACAAACCTCCACGCCAGTCAAACTTTTTAAAGTATAAGAAGGCTGCTGAATAAGCCCGCCTCGTTCAAATGAGTCGTTCCACGTCAAATTCGATTGCGTTTTATACTGAAACCCCCAGAACAAAGCAAAAACATCCAGATAATTTTTCCCGAAATTACAAATTACAGAATAAGTGGTGGAAGCTAGGCAATCACATTGGGCTTTTTTCCCGTTCTCCGGTAACCTAAGGCGGATCATGAGCCATCTCCCTCACCCGATAGCTGTACAATTTTTTGATAAACCATTTGAATAAAATCATCAATGGATTTGTATTTTTCAAGTTGTAAATCCTGATTATCAAATTCTATGTCATATTCATCCTCCAAACAAATGACAATTTTAATGAACTGGATGGAATCGCGGATATAGCTGCTGAAATGGAGCTTTGTATCGATATCAGAATTGGTATCGGCGTTTTCTTCAAGAAGCTGCTTTGTTTTTTGATAAATATCGGATAGGGTGGTCATATACAGATTTTTCTCCTTATTCTAAAAATATGTTGAAAAATAAATAAAATTTATTTACAATTATCCCCTTATATGGTAGAATAACAGCAAATGAGTAGGAGGGGAAATATGCATTTCGATTTGAATCAAGAGATTTTTTGAAAATAAAACAAAAAAGCGATTTGGCTGTTTGGAAGAGATCTGGTACCTTTGGAAGTTTCTTTGGCGAATATTCCGGATGAACGTGATAAAGAGGGTTATACGCAGGTATATCGATATACGCACAACTTGTTTTCCGATATGTATGAGAATCCGAACGAGTACAGGCTCTATCCGCCTGAAAATGTTATGTTTTATGGTGTGGCTTATTACGGAAACCTTCTCATTGATATTGTGAAAAGCAGTGAATTGATGGAGAACGGAACCCTAATGATGGCGGCATCCGTATATCATAAAATGCTGAAAAAGGGAGTACGAAAAAAGATAAATCAAAAATTCAATCGGATGAGTTGCTTGTCGCGTTTGGGAATCGATGTACGTGAAGGAATGGCCAGTACGGTTTTTGAAAGTCAACGGTACCCTTTGTTGCTCGAATACTATACCCGGTTACAAAAACAAAGCCAGAGATATAAACTCAATTGCAATTCTTATGTACTGTCCTGCGATTTTCGGTTTTCACCAAGGGATATCGACATACCATACAAAATATTTTGGATGTTCTTCCGAGCGAGACCGGGTATACGCGCGGGCAATGCACGAATATGCCATAGAAAAAAATTTGAAAGTACTGCCGTGTCAGTACTACCATCGTGTTAGTTATCGATATAAAGGTAACTATGCGATGGAGTTCAATGTATTCTTGCGCTTTGATATGTGTATCCAGCTAAAGCATGCCGCTTACCCGGAAAGCACTGAATTTGACCGCTTTCTAGAACTTGTGCGAAACCAACCCAATGCTGAAGAGTTAATGGAATATTGTGTGCATAATCTGAACTATTGTAATTGTTGCTTTCACTCCAAGACGAAACAACAGCGTTGTGGTAAGTGGCGTGACATTTATGGCCACCGTCGTTTGGTATGCGGCGCGTCGATCAGTAAGCAAAAAGGACCGGAAATAAATTGCCGTTATACGGATAAAGATATTCCATTTTTAAAGCAGCTTTTGGATTTGCGGTTACAAGTCATTGACGAAATGGATTCCTGATAAAGCCGTAATTTCGGTTATAGGTTTTTTATCATCAGCTATTTTTATAAATAACATAACGAGGTTTTATTTTACCTAAAACGGATGTTGATTTTGGGGATTTCTCATTAAAATGGAATTTTTTCAAAATCTCGATAATAGTTGGTTGGGGTGAATATAAAATTAAGGTGATTTGTCTTTGATAAACTTTTAGAGAATCTTGAAGCAAACATAAAAAATATATGAATAATCGGTAATTGAATGGGTTGTATAAGTAAAAGACGTTCATGGAATTTACTATTTTCAAGTTTACGACATTATCTCTAATGAACGTTATATCGGAATGGTGTCTGTTATTGTATGTCGTTAAGTTTTTGAGGGATATGGAATACATTTCCTCATTTAATTCTATACCGGTTGTTTTTATGCAACCTTTATATGCAATCCAAAAACAGCCCGGCCGGTTCCGCTGCCTATATCGACGAAATGATCGCTTGGCGAAACTTCTTTTTGTATTTGAAAAAGGTCACTGTAATGCACAGGGTGATAATTCTTAAGCATTGTAAGCAATCTGGCTTTTTGGCTTCTAAAGGTGCGAATATGCAGTTTCCTATCACAAAACAAATCGATTACTATATCGAAGAGAAATCGTATTTTATGCAACATAATCTTACATCGTTTATAAATAAGTAAATAGGCCGGATGGATTCATCACATAAAGTTTTTGTGTGTGTACTGTTGACAGGCTATCAACTGGGTAATCTCGTTATTGATCGCAACAGCTCTGCAATTGATCGGACAAGTATTGTCGATATACACCTTGTCCCTGCGGTCGAGTGCCGTATCCAATATAGAGGGGGCTTCACCGCTTGGCGCCGCCAATAAAAATTTTTTATTTCCTATATGATGGCAGCATTGATATAAATTGCCGTCAGCACTCAGACAGGGGCAAAAATAATGATAATGACAGGGGGTGGCTAAGTTACCGTTCGCTTTATTGAGACGTGTGATTAGTTTGACCGAACGGGTACTTTTCTCCGCGTCATGGATTCGGGAATAGGCGTTTTCGAGAAGGTCTTCGTTTAATGTGCTGCCCTCTGAATTGACTACCGGCCTAAAGTATATATAGTCGACAGGATATTGGGTTACCCAGCTTTTGAGGCAATTGAGATCGTTAAGATTGTTTTCTCGCAGTACAAAGGAAATACCAATGCATGTATTTATACCACGTTCTTTTTTGAGATGGATTAAGTGCTGAAGGGTTTTCATTACGCGTAAGTAATCATCGGTTTTGCGTATCGATTTTATATGTCGTCTCTGTAAATGCGTCCAAACTGATACGAATGAATTCAAATTTATCCAAGATATAATCTGAAAGCTCGTCGTTCAAACAACTGCCGTTGGTATACAGGCCCTGCTGCAACGCAAGGCTGGCGGCATATTGCGCAATATCTAGAAAACGCTTGTTGGTTAGTTTGCACTTGTAGCTACAAGGTTCGCCGCCGCCGCTCCACAATATTGATTTACCTTGTAATTGAGAAAACCGTTTGAGAACTTTAAACAATTCCGGTGCAGGTAAATACTGTTTGGGATGATGTAAACGATAAGGGCTGCTGGTGCAATCCGTGCAGTTATGAGTACAGTAGTTAGTGGGATGTATCTCAAGGCAGAAAGAGTGCCATGGTTTATTTTTTACAATCATGTTTAGGGTGTCCAGATGGGCATATAGTTTATTTTTCATATTATATGGATCGTTCATGTTCTCCTCACATCGTATAGAAGACTGACTGATGTTATTCTCTTTTCATTTAAAATATAGGCAATTAAATTGTGATTGAAAACCCGTAATAGTACGTATTTAGTAACGCTGGGTAAAATTATTAGGGAGGTTTTGAAAATGAACCAGAAAATCGAATTCGCATACCCGTTTTGTGCATTCAGCCGTCTAAATTTTATTAACTGCTATGCAAGCGTAATAATGCTGTTGGAAAATATTCATGGTAAGGATGATTACGATTGTGAAATGAAAACAAGCGGGAATTGTACGGACTGTGGAAATTGCCGCAAATCAACAGTAAAATTACAAGAAGATATTTTTTTTCTTTTTGACACATTAAGTGGCAGATCATCACTTCGCCCATCTTTTACAGATGACGGTGCAAATCAAAATTTTGAAAATTCCCCCGAAGTGATTGATTTTTTGTTTGGGTTAACCGGTTATCAATACACCATATTAAAAACCGGTTTTCCTGATGCGATTCAGTGCTCGCTGAATCGGGGAATACCCATCCTCGCCCGGATAAAAAGGGAATCAACTTGATCCGTTTCGCGTGATAATTGGCTGTGAAGACGAAAAGCTGATGATGGCGGATAAGGCAAACGCGCAGGGAGATCCCCAAAGTGCCTTCCTATGAGGAAATTGATGAGTTATTTATAATCGGAGAAAAAAAACGAGTGTACTTATACCCTGGTAGATGGACTTATGAGGATTCAAAAAAATAATGTTACAGAATCAGTCCAACGCGGTTTGGGATACTTATATACAAAAATTTCGGTACTGGGATGAAAAAGCTGTATGATGTCGATCTGGATATCATTAAGAATAGGACGAAACGAATTTGTGATATAGCATGGCATAATTTTAACTGTCACAATTTCGCTGAAGTTTTTCGGCACAAGATTTGGCTTCCCATGCAGAATGATAGCTTAAACGGCATATGCCACCGGATTAGTGTAAATTACGACCTTTCTCATACCAAAAATTGGCAAATAATAGGCTTGTATGAATGTCGGGACTGGACGGCTCGCCGGTATAACGAATTGGAATGGGGTTATTGCACAAGCATTATGGATTGTCTCGAGAATTTAAAAAGATATGATGAAGAGGTTCTCAATGCAATCGGTCAAAGCAATTCAAACGCTCCAATAATGGTTATATCAGGATGGGCAACAACCCCATGGTGGGTGCTACCGTGGCATGTGCCGTGGCGGTGAGCGAAGCGAAATAATAGCCGCTAGGCCGCTTGAAACTGGATTTTCCAAAAGCACCGCCCTTACGAATGTAATTCGTAAGGGCGGTGTTTTTGGTCTTTTAATATGAATTGCGACTTGGGTTACACATGACGACGCAAGCTTCATGTTGCGCGATGAATTTCAAAAAAATTCGTCGCAGGCGATATACAGGTCACTTTAACTTATAATTTTCTTCTTCATATTTTTGAATTCTTCTTGTGTTATGATTCCATCATCTAGCAATTGTTGATATTTGCGGATTTCATCTGCAACGTTATTCGTGTTTTGATTGCAAGTGTCTTTTTTGGACAAAACATCTTCAACATACTTTTTATGCGAATAGCATAGTTGAGTTCGCTTTTATCAAAAATAATTGTATTTTCATCTGTTGTAGCTGAACTCATACCACGGTTACTCTCAATGCTTCCAGGAAGTGTGAATTGAATATATCCCCACCCAATCCCCGGCTCTTTAAATTGAACGGCCATTATATCAGCAATTCTAATTCTCTTTTCTCCTGCTATTCCGTGAGCTAAAGCGTTGAGCGCGCCTTCTCTGGCAATTACAATGTATCCGTCATCCCAAAATGACAGTGGTTTTATGGTAAAAAGAAAATGCAAATTTCATCATAGCACTGACATCTTCAATATGAGGAATATCAACCATAGCTTTGTGTGTTTCTGCAATTTTCGCAAAAGAGATTATAGAGATTTACAAAAATCATTAAAGTTGTATTGTGAAAAATT
>VOFI01003631.1_pt1:0-30000 | contig 33665 bp, 22 predicted proteins | sample 5384131 | NCBI WGS metagenome assembly VOFI01 (sample SAMN12384728, study PRJNA508395) | human gut metagenome | isolation source: healthy gut H | host: Homo sapiens
AAACAGAGGATGCTTTAAGCGTATATCTGAATACAGAATTACTGTTGCCTTTATTGAAAACACTGGTTGTTCCTTTGTTGTCAGACGAAGAAGTGGTTGCTATGCTGGTGGAATTGATGAAAAAAGACCCTGATTTCGGTGAAATGGCTGGTTTAGCTGAGCCAATGTTGAAAGCTTTTCCTGAGATTATAGAATCTACTACTAAAGTGGAGATTGGTTTGAACTTTGTTAAGTAAAGAAGAAAAGCTGAAATTATTTGTATAGTAATAAGGCGAAGAGAGCTACCTCTCTTCGCCTTATTTCATAGTTACTTTTATTTTTGTATTTCACCTTCGATTACTTGAGCAAAGTTTTTTAATTTTCCACTACAACTAGGATCACCTGTAAAAATATGAGAAGTGTAATGGAACATTGTTTTTCTCATATCAGAAAATGGATTTTTGTACGTATATCTGCATAGAATTATATAGACGTATGTGAAATCTTATATGTTTCAAATAAAATTCTACATCAAAGATAAGGACGTTTTTTAAAAAGATCAAGAGCTTTTAAAAAAAGACAAAGAGCTTTTTTAAAAACGTCTTGATCTTTTTTACTACTACTGGGACTTTGTAAGCTGTCATTCTGTGGAAGTACAAAGCCTTTATACGTATTATTGCGAGGAAAAATCCTGAAAATATCTACTTTGTATTAAGCCGAAACAACTTATGAAAAAGAATATATAGCTGAAAACAAGTAGATTACGAGAATATCTGTTTCGGAACGTAATGAGGGCATGAGAGTATAAGTGAGAGCATATATTATTAGCATTTATGTATAAGTCATTTATAATTAACATATTATACATGTAGTGAGAGCATGAGGGTATAAACGTCCCCAACTTTCTAGAGAAAAAACTAATATGTCAAGAACACTTCTAAAAGTTGCCGGAGAACAGAATGATCCTTTAAGAGTAAAAATCTTTCCTCATGATTTTGTAGATAAACCACTACTCCTCCCTTATCCTACTTCAGAAATGTATTGTTTATCGGAAAATTGAAGTAGGATAAGGGGGAGTAGAACAACAAATAGTCAGTGGTGGAAAACTTTTGGATTAGAACGCATACCCGAATCCTACATTCAGGTAGATGGCATACATATCAAAAGTAACGGTCTTGAAATCTTTGTTGAATATATCATTCAGGCCCCAATTCAAGTCGGCATGTACTTTCAGATGCTTGAACGCTTTCCAATCCACACCTGCTTGAACTCCCCATTGGAACTTGCGTAGATCACCGGAGAAGTCGTAAGTAGCAATGGCTCCGTTGGTGAAATTTATTTTGTCTCCGGTGGGGTTGGTTTCACGCAAATAGCCTTCATATACATGGCCACTGAAATCTCCATCCATCAGATAAGAAAAGTACGGGCCGAGTTTCAGCGTGGTGCGTGGACTCAGTTTGTAGGCTGCTAGTACGGGGATGGTGATGTAAGAGTTCTGTACTTTGGTGCGTACTCCTCCGGTCCAGTTTCCTTTTAGTCGGTTTCCGTCATAGCCTATGATTTCCATATTGTAATTCTTTACCGTTGCTTTGGTGCGCATGCCTTTATTCTCCAAACGCAGTCCAGTGATGATTCCCCATTTTTTTTTCGTATCCAGCCACTTGGTCATGTTTCCCTCGATAGTGATAGATAGGGTTGGGTTATATCCGTCTATGCTGCGTATTTCTTCGGGGAAAGGCAGTGGGGCGGTACCTCCTAGGTTGACTCCCGCTTTGATTTCGTACTCCCAACCATGCAATGCTGCATTGATGATTGTTTTGTTTCTGTTTGTCTGCGCATACAGTCCGAGGCTTGCTAAAGCCAGTATCAAGGTTAATATATATTTTTTCATATCTGTTTTTATCTAAGTGGTTGTTTGCATACCAGTTTCAGGTCGTCAATAAGCAGGGTGCTACCCGGTGCGCCTTGAAATACATCACCGTCCTTGCTTGCCGATAGGACAATGCTGACGTTGTATCCTCCGTTTGCCAATTTTTGGGGATCTATTGTTTTCCCATAATGCTCATAGTTGAAGTCCAGTTCAAAGCGGGTCCATTCGCTTGTTTCATGCGTGTCGGTTATGACAGCAGCGGCTACCATGTTTTCATGTTCATAATTGTTCTTTGCGATATGGCCATCCAGCATCTGCACGTCTTTGGTCTTTTCGTAAAACAAGGCATAGATATTGAAAACGTCTTTTCGGTTGGTAGATTCTCCGTTCTCATAGAATTCTGGTCCTGCTTTGTATTTGTAGTAGCCGACCAATTTAATGGGTTCATAATAGAAGGTTGTTCCGAATTTGGTTGCCGACAACGCATCGCTCATGGCGGAGCCTATGTCGAAACTGCCAATGAACAGGTTACCTGCTGCAATGGGCATACCTACCAAAGTGCCTAAACTTCCTGTTTTGCGAGTAATCAGTTGCAAGCAGTTGCCTGTGCGGCCGTTTGGACTGATGCTGGTAGGGAAGTCGTTCGGAGTGTAACCGCTTCCGGTTAAGGCAAATCCCTGATTACCACTGGACCATGTTAGTGTGGAGTAGCCAGAGGCTGCTTCGTATAGCACATAATATTCATTTTTATTGTAAGGTACGGTTTTTACGTTTTCAAAGTTAAAAACCGTCGGGATGCTTTTGGTTTCTGGATAATGGATATTGATGGCGTAGGTGCGGTGCCAATTCTTGTCCTCGGATGTTACGGTATAGCGCACTGGGTTGGTGAAATTCTGTGTACTTCCGTTGGCCGGTTCGATAGATGCTCCTTCAGTCAGCTCGAAAGTGGGAGCTAGTCGGGTCAGGTCGGTACCGTTGTTTACTTCTATGTAAATAGGGTAAGCGTTCAGGCTTTTGTCGTAAGGACGGTTATAGTCAATGTCTGTACCTGTCAGCATCTCGGCAGGGAGGATGCAGTTCAAGATGTCCGCTTCCGCATTGGGGGCTTCGTCCTTGATACAGGAGGTGCAAAGGAGCAATCCTGTTACTGTGCAGGTGAATAAGTTTTTCAGCTTCATGAATTTGTAATTTAATAGTTGTTCTTATACATAACAGATTGCAAAGGTACTGATTTTCCGTGAAAGTGTTTGCATTCAAAATAGAAAGGTGCGGAAAATTGTCTTTCCCGCACCTTGAACTGCAAATATACTTAATAATAAAGGAATGGTTTTTATTAAACAATACCTTGAGCCATCATAGCTTTGGCTACCTTCATGAATCCTGCTACATTAGCACCTTTCACATAGTTTACATAACCATCGGCTTCAGTACCGTATTGTACACAAGCCTCATGAATATTTTTCATGATACTTTTCAATTTTTCGTCTACTTCTTCTTGACTCCAGCCCAGTTTGATAGAATTTTGAGTCATTTCCAATCCAGATACAGATACGCCGCCTGCATTGGCTGCTTTGCCCGGGGCATACAGGATTTTGGCTTCTTGGAATACGCGGATAGCTTCAGGGGTAGAAGGCATGTTTGCACCTTCGCTGACAGCTATGACACCATTGGCAACCAATTGTTTGGCTTCATCACCGTTCAATTCGTTCTGAGTGGCAGAGGGTAATGCGATATCACCTTTCTCACCCCAAGGACGAGCGCCTGCTACATATTTGCAGCCATATTTTTCTGCATATTCACGGATACGTCCACGGTATAAATTTTTCAGTTCCATGATGAAATCCAATTTTTCGCGGTCTATTCCATCCGGATCATAGATGTAACCATCTGAATCGGACATGGTAACTACTTTACCACCCAGCTCGATTACTTTTTCTACCGTGTATTGAGCTACGTTACCTGAACCTGAAACCAAACAAGTTTTTCCCTTCAGGTCTGTGCCTTTGGTTTTCAGCATTTCCATCAAGAAATAGATGTTACCATATCCGGTTGCTTCAGGGCGAATCAGAGAACCACCGAATTCGCGGCCCTTACCGGTCAGTACACCGGAGAATTCATGAGAGAGTTTCTTGTACATGCCGAACATGAAACCTACTTCACGACCACCTACACCGATATCACCTGCAGGTACGTCAGTCTCAGGACCGATATGGCGCCATAATTCCAACATGAATGCCTGGCAGAAACGCATTACTTCGGCGTTTGATTTGCCACGCGGAGAGAAGTCGGAACCTCCTTTGCCACCACCCATCGGAAGAGTAGTTAGTGAATTTTTGAATGTCTGCTCGAAGGCAAGGAATTTCAAAATTCCCAAGTTTACAGAAGAGTGAAAACGGATACCACCTTTGTAAGGACCAATGGCATTATTATGTTGTACGCGGTAACCCATATTTGTCTGGATGTTACCTTTGTCATCCATCCACGTTACACGGAATTGATACACACGATCAGGAATACACAAACGTTCAATCAGGTTCACCTTGTCAAATTCGGGATGTTTGTTGTATTCTTCTTCGATTGTACTTAACACTTCCTCTACCGCTTGATGATATTCAGGCTCATTGGGGAATCTTCTTTTCAAATCTTCTAATACCTTAGCTGCATTCATAATCTACTTCTTTTTATAATTGTTAATTAATTCTTCTTGTTTCTTTTGATGGTGCAAAAATATAGATAAGAATTGAAATATGCAACAAATTATAAAGAAAATGCGTGTAAAAATATCAATATGTACAAAATGTAAGCTAAAAAGCGGATAAAAGATTATTTTCCTCTTTCCTTGAGATATTTTAATAGTGGAATAAAGACTAAAGCTCCCGAAATGATAATGGATAGTATTAAAGGACCGTCAATATGTTCGCTCCCTGTTAGAATAATATAGCAAATGGCAATCCATAAAAGGGCTAAGGTTACGATTTGTGGGAGGGAAAGCGGTTTTCTTCTCATAGTATTGTTTTAATGAATTGAATATATTTCACCACAAATAGCCTTGATTTACACAGATAGAATTTGCTGGTACTAACAAGCATGATTAATAATCTGTGTAAATCTATGCAATCTGTGGTGAAAGTTATTTATTTTTCTTTCTTTTTCTTGTCAACGATGGCATCAATAACCGCAACCGCAGTGATGTTTACAATATCGCGTACAGAAGCTTCACAATCAGTGAAATGAATAGGTTTGTTCAATCCCATTTGTATCGGGCCGATTACCTCGGTTTCACTCATAGACTGAATGAGCTGGTAAGTAGCATTGGCAGAACTTAGGTTCGGGAATACTAACGTGTTTACTTCTTTACCTTTCAAACGTGTGAAGGGATATTTCTCATCACGTAATTTAGTGTTCAGTGCAAAATTGACTTGCATTTCACCATCTATAGCCAGTTCCGGATATTCTTTCTGCATGTAGTCCACCGCATCATGTACTTTAGCCGGGCTTCCTTCTGTATCTGAACCGAAGTTGGAGTAAGACAGCATGGCCATTGTCGGAGTGTGATTAAAGAACTCTACCGTTTTCTTCGACAATTTAGCGATGTCAATCAGTGTGTCGGTGTCCGGGTGACGGTTAATCAGGGTATCGGCTACAAAATAAGTACCTTTCTTTGAATTCAAGATATGCATTGTACCGAAATGTTTGTATTCCGGTTGGATACCGATAACTTCTTTCGCTACCTTGATTGTGTTGGAATATTTGGTATATAGACCGGTGATGAATGCATCGGCCTCTCCGGTTTCAACCATCATCATACCAAAATAGTTGCGCTCGAACATTTTGTCGTTGGATTCCTGAAGGTTGGCTCCTTGGCGTGCGCGTTTTTCCGAAAGGATGCGGGCATAACGCTCACGACGTTCAGCTTCACGGTCATGACGGAGGTTGATGATTTCAATTCCTTCCAAGCTCAGATCCAGTTCTTTTGCCAGTTTTTCAATGCGTTCGTCATTACCTAATAGGATAGGATGACAGATTCCTTCGGCTTTGGCTTCTACGGCAGCTTTTAACATGGTAGGATGGATACCTTCGGCAAATACCACCCGCTGTGGGTCGCGACGGGCTGTTTCGTAAAGTTGACGGGTCAATTTGCTTTCTTGTCCCATCAATTCGCGCAGCCGGGTCTTGTAGGCTTCCCAGTCGGTGATGTTTTTGCGTGCCACTCCTGATTCCATTGCTGCTTTTGCCACAGCCATGGAAACTTCGGTAATCAAACGAGGGTCAACCGGTTTCGGAATGAAATAATCAGGACCGAAAGTAAAATTATTCACATGATAGGCTTCGTTCACTACGTCGGGAACAGGTTGTTTTGCCAAATCGGCGATAGCATGTACGGCAGCCAGCTTCATTTCTTCATTGATAGCTTTGGCCTGAGTATCCAGAGCTCCGCGGAAAATATAAGGGAAACCGATTACATTATTGATCTGGTTAGGATAGTCTGAACGTCCGGTAGACATCAGTACATCGGGGCGGGATGCCATGGCGTCTTCGTAAGAGATTTCCGGAGTCGGATTGGCTAATGCGAATACGATAGGATGATCTGCCATACTGCGGACCATATCCTGAGTCAGCACATTACCTTTTGATAGTCCTAAAAATACGTCTGCACCTTTAATGGCTTCTTCCAGTGTATGTACATCGCGACGGTCAGTAGCAAAAAATTTCTTACTTTCTGTCAAGTTAGGACGGTCACTGGTTATCACGCCTTTGCTGTCTAGCATTAAAATGTTTTCTTTCCGTGCTCCTAATGCTACATACAGTTTTGTACAGGAAGTGGCGGAGGCTCCGGCACCGTTTACTACGATTCTTACATTTTCAATTTTCTTTCCGGCAACTTCCAATGCATTTAATAAGCCGGCGGATGAAATGATGGCTGTACCGTGTTGGTCGTCATGCATTACTGGGATATCCAGTTCTGCTTTCAGCCGGTTTTCTATCTCGAAACATTCGGGAGCCTTGATGTCTTCCAGGTTGATACCTCCGAAAGTGGGAGCGATGGCTTTTACTGCCTGAATAAATTTTTCGGGGTCTTTCTCATTCACTTCAATGTCAAAAACATCAATACCTGCATAGATTTTGAAAAGTAATCCTTTACCTTCCATGACAGGTTTTCCGCTCAATGCACCTATGTCGCCTAGTCCTAGAACGGCTGTACCATTGGAAATAACGGCTACTAAGTTGCCTTTCGCAGTATAGTCGTATGCAGTTTGCGGGTCTTTCTCTATTTCCAGACAAGGCTCAGCTACTCCGGGAGAGTAAGCCAGTGACAGGTCTGTTTGTGTGCTGTACGGTTTTGTCGGTACAACTTCAATTTTTCCGGGCTTGCCTTGCGAGTGGTATAGCAAAGCAGCTTCTTTGGTAATCTTGACCATAATCTTTTTCCTTATAATTAGATATCGTTTTAAATTGGTGGCAAAAATATAAATAAAATTATAATTTGAAGCCTAAATACTGTAAAATGATGTCGAATTGATGATTTTTTAAGTGTTGATTTTGACCAATGTGAAAATCAGATTTCATTCTTTCGTATTTTGCTGGACAAAGATAGCGAAAATAGTTTCATTCATGTCCGTATCATGTATGAGTTGTAATATGGTTTGCTTGTTTAGATCTGGAAACAGATTGAATATATATGGAATATATTTTACATAATTAATATCCTTCTATATGCGCACGTTATTTATAGTTAAAGCTAATGGGCTAAGCGAACAAATGCCGGAAAAATGACTAATTTTGCGGCAGTAAAAACTAATTGGGTTTAAAAAGTTTTCTATAAACATCTGTTAATTCGACAAATAAGTAAAGTTCAATAATATTAGTTATGAAAATGACAGTAAATAGTATGAAATGTATTTCATGGAGCCGCCTCGCGATATTTACGGCGGCAATGACTGTTTTAAGCAGTTGTGGAGGCGGTCAGAGCGGTATGAAGTTGGGTGATGACGAATTTACCGTCGTGGCTGTACAGTCTACAGCCAGCCAGCAGTCTACTTCTTATCCCGCAACTATCAAAGGTGTTCAGGATATTGAGGTGCGTCCTCAGGTTTCCGGCTTTATCGTAAAGCTTTGTGTGGACGAAGGTGCAACGGTAAAGAAAGGCCAGGCGCTCTTTCAGATCGATCCTACACAGTATGCGGCTGCCGAACGTCAGGCAAAAGCTGCTGTAGAGATGGCAAAATCGAATGTCAATACGCTATCTTTGAACGAACAACAGAAGAAAAATTTGTATGATAAGAAAATTATCAGCGATTTTGAGTATCAAAGCGCAGTAGACCAATTGCTTTCTGCAAAAGCCAGTTTGGCACAGGCTGAGGCTCAGTTGACCAGCGCTCGTCAGAATTTGGGCTTCTGCACAGTGATCAGCCCTTCAGATGGAGTGGTGGGTACATTCCCGTATCGTATTGGTAGTTTGGTGAGTCCTTCGGTAACACAACCGTTGACTACCGTGAGTGAAATCGGTGAAATGTATGTGTATTTCTCTATGACTGAAAAGCAGTTGTTGGGTTTGACAAGAGCCGGTGGCACACTGAAAGAACAACTGGAGAAGATGCCGGCTGTAAAATTGGAATTGGCTGACGGTACAATGTATACTGAAGAAGGTAAGATTGACGCTGTAAGTGGTGTTATTGACCAGACTACCGGTTCGGTAAGTATGCGTGCCGTTTTCCCGAACAAACAGCTTGTATTGCGTAGTGGTGGTATGGCTAATGTAATTTTCCCTTATACTATGGAGGATATTATTTTGATTCCTCAGTCGGCTACACAGGAAATTCAGGATAAAAAGTTTGTTTATGTGCTTCAGTCGGATAATACATTGAAGCATACTGAGATCAAAGTGTCGAATTTGAGTGACGGTAAGAATTATATTGTTACCAGTGGTTTGAAGCCCGGCGATAAAATTGTAGTTGAAGGTGTACAGACGTTGAAGGACGGACAGACAATTACTCCGATTACTCCGGAACAGAAAGAGGCGAAATATCAACAACACCTGAAAGACCAGAAGGAAGGGAATATTGCCACGGCCTTTAAATAATCAGTATAAAATAAACAGATTAACTTCGTTTATATAAATAAGGTATATAGAGAATGAAACTAGATAGATTTATTAACCGTCCGGTGCTATCAACGGTAATCTCCGTCTTGATAGTTATTCTGGGTATCATCGGACTTGCTACATTGCCGGTTACGCAATATCCGGATATTGCACCTCCTACGGTGCAGGTACGTGCCACCTATACCGGTGCGAACTCCACAGCTGTATTGAATTCGGTCATCGCGCCGTTGGAAGACCAGATAAACGGTGTGGAGAACATGATGTATATCCAGTCATCAGCATCCAATAACGGTGCTGCCGATATTAACGTTTACTTTAATCAGGGAACAGATCCGGATATGGCGGCTGTTAATGTGCAGAACCGTGTTTCTATGGCACAAGGATTGCTGCCTGCTGAAGTAACCAAGGTGGGTGTGACTACTCAGAAACGCCAGAACTCCATGTTGATGGTCTTTTCATTGTATGATGAAACCGACTCGTATAATATTGAGTTCATTGAAAACTATGCTAATATTAACTTGATTCCTGAAATCAAGCGTGTAAAGGGGGTAGGTGATGCTAATGTGTTGGGACAGGATTATTCTATGCGTATCTGGTTGAAACCGGATGTGATGGCGCAGTACAAACTGGTTCCTACTGATGTTTCGGCAGCATTGGCCGAACAGAATATTGAGGCGGCTCCGGGACAGTTCGGTGAACGTGGTAATCAGACTTTCCAATACACGATCCGTTATAAAGGACGTTTGCAGCAAACGACTGAATTTGAAGATATTGTTATCAAGGCCTTGCCGGATGGTAATGTACTTCGTTTGGGAGATGTGGCCGATATAGAATTAGGTCGTCTGGCTTATACATTCAATAATATGGTAAATGGTCACAAGGCTGTATCTTGTATCGTCTATCAGATGGCAGGTTCTAATGCTACCGAAACTATTTCCGATTTGGAGAAAGTGCTTGCAAAGGCACAGGAATCACTGCCGACAGGTTTGAATATCAATATCGCCCAAAATGCCAATGACTTCTTGTTCGCTTCTATCCATGAAGTAATCAAGACGTTGATAGAGGCATTTATCTTGGTGTTTATTGTGGTATATATCTTCTTGCAGGATATGCGTTCAACGCTGATTCCGGCTATTGCCATTCCGGTGGCGTTGGTGGCTACTTTCTTTGTACTGAAACTGATTGGCTTCAGTGTGAACCTGCTGACTCTTTCGGCGATGGTGCTTGCCATTGCGATTGTGGTCGATGATGCCATTGTCGTCGTCGAGGGGGTTCATGCCAAGTTGGATCAGGGATACAAGTCTTCCCGTGAGGCTTCTATTGATGCCATGAGTGAACTGGGTGGAGCTATCGTTTCTATTACGTTAGTCATGATGTCTGTGTTTATTCCGGTAAGTTTCATGGGAGGTACTGCCGGTACATTCTACCGTCAGTTTGGTATCACCATGGCGATCTCTATCGGTTTTTCAGCTTTGAATGCATTGACTTTGTCACCGGCACTGTGCGCAATTTTCTTGAAACCGCATGATGAGGGACATGGAGCAAAGAAGATGACCCGTGTAGAACGTTTCCATACAGCCTTTAATGCGGCTTATGATTCTATATTGAAGAAGTACAAGAAGCATGTAGTATTCTTTATCCATAAGAAATGGTTGTCATTCGGGCTGGTTGCCGCTTCTATCATTTTGTTGGTATTCTTTATGAAGGTTACTCCGACGGGTATGGTTCCCAATGAAGATACCGGTACCATTATGGGTGCGGTGACACTGCCTCCCGGTACTTCACAGGAACGTGCAATGGAAATCTTAAACCGTGTAGACAGCTTGGTGGCTGCCGAACCGGCTGTAGATTCCCGTACGGTGATTTCCGGTTTCGGCTTTATTGGTGGTCAGGGACCTTCTTACGGTTCTATCATTATTAAGCTGAAAGATTGGGAAGAACGCTCCATGATGCAGAATTCGGATATTGTGGTAGGTACGTTGTTTATGCGTGCGCAGAAGATCATCAAGGATGCGCAGGTATTGTTCTTTGCTCCTCCTATGATTCCGGGTTATTCGGCATCCAGTGATATCGAGTTGAATATGCAGGATAAGACCGGTGGAGACTTGAATCATTTTTATGATGTAGTTTTGGACTATATGGATGCGTTGAAGGCACGCCCTGAAATTAATTCGGCCCAGACTACCTTCAATCCGAGTTTCCCCCAATATATGTTGGATATTGATGCTGCTGCTTGTAAGAAGGCAGGAATCAGTCCTAGTGATATTCTGACTACCATGCAGGGATATTTCGGTGGTTTGTATGCTTCTAACTTCAACCGTTTCGGTAAGATGTATCGTGTTATGATTCAGGCGGAACCCGAAGCGACCAAGAATCTGGAATCCTTGAATAGTATCAAGATACGTAATGGGAATGAGATGGCTCCTATTTCCCAGTTCGTTTCTGTCAAGAAAGTATATGGACCGGATGTTATCGGCCGTTTCAACCTTTATACGTCTATCAAAGTGATGGTGGCTCCTGCCAGTGGCTATACTTCCGGACAGGCTTTGCAGGCTATTGCGGAAGTTGCTAAAGAGAATTTGCCTACCGGTTACGGTTATGAGTTGGGAGGTATGGCTCGTGAAGAGGCATCTACCAGTGGCAGTTCCACAGGTATCATCTTCATTCTGTGTTTTGTATTCGTTTATTTGTTGCTGAGTGCACAGTATGAAAGTTACATTCTGCCGTTGTCCGTATTGCTTTCAGTACCGTTCGGTCTGTTGGGTAGCTTCCTGTTTGTAAACGGATTTGCAGCATTGGGAAATATTCCGGCTTTGAAGATGATTTTAGGAACCATGTCAAATGATATTTATATGCAGATTGCATTGATCATGTTGATGGGATTGTTGGCGAAGAATGCCATTCTGATTGTAGAGTTTGCTTTGGATCGCCGTAAGCAGGGAATGAGTATTTCCTGGGCTGCGGTTTTGGGTGCGGCAGCCCGTTTGCGACCGATCTTAATGACCTCATTGGCCATGATTGTAGGTTTGATTCCGTTGATGTTGGCTATGGGAGTTGGTGCTCATGGTAACCGTACTTTGGGAGCTTCGGCTATTGGTGGTATGTTGATTGGTATGATCTTCCAGATCTTTATCGTACCCGTATTGTTTGTGGTATTCCAATGGTTACAAGAGAAATTCAAACCGATTGAATGGGAAAGTATGGACAATACAGAGGTTGAACCCGAAATTGAACAATACACCCGTAAATGAACAGAAGAACAATGAAAAAGATAATAGGATTATGTTGCGCGACGTTTTTATTAAGCGGTTGCCACATCTATAAATCATACGATCGTCCCGAGTCGATAGATGCCACTGGCATCTATCGTGACCCGGTTGCCGCCAACGATACATTGGCTGCTAACGATACAACCAATATGGGTAACTTGTCATGGAAGGAAATTTTCCGTGATCCGAAATTGCAGATGCTGATTGAAGAGGGATTGGCAAACAATGTAGATATGCAGGCTGCTATCCTGCGTGTAAAGGAGGCCAAGGCGTTATTGACATCAGCTCGTTTGTCTTATCTCCCTTCTTTGGCCCTTGCTCCACAAGGTTCGTTGACTAGTGTGGACAAAAGTACTCCTGTTAAGAACTATACTTTACCTGCTTCTGCAAGCTGGGAAGTTGATTTGTTCGGCAAATTGCTGAATGCCCATCGTGGCCAGAAAGCTTCTTATTTGCAAAGTAAGGCCTATCAGCAGGCAGTGCGTTCACAGTTGATTGGTGGTATAGCCAATGCTTATTATTCTTTATTGATGCTAGACCGTCAAGTCAGTGTGACCGAACAGAATGTGGCGTTAATGAAAGAAACAGTGCGCACTATGGAAGCTATGAAGGAAGCCGGTATGACTACCGAAGCTGCTGTGGCACAGAGTAAAGGGGCTTATCACCAGACGGAGGCTTCATTGGCTGACTTGAAACGCCAGGTGCGTGAAACTGAGAATTCTATCTCCGTATTGTTGGCAAAGGCTCCTCAGAACATAGACCGTGGAACATTGGAGGAACAAGTGATGCCGGCAGATTTGGCGGTGGGAGTTCCTTTACAGTTGCTTGAGAACCGGCCCGATGTAAAAGCGGCAGAATTGGCATTAGCCGACGCTTATTATACTACCAATCAGGCGCGTTCCGCTTTTTATCCCAGTGTTAATATTACAGGTACTCTGGGATGGACTAATGGTTCCAATGGTACAGTGATTTCTAATCCTGCCGTTATGCTTTGGAATGCTATCGGCTCATTGACGCAACCCATTTTCCAGCGTGGAAAATTGATTGCCAACTTGAAAGTATCGAAAGCGGAAGAACAGATTGCCAAGATGAATTATCAGCAGACTATTCTGGAAGCTGGTAAGGAAGTAAGTGATGCTTTGTTCCTGTATGATACGGCAGACAAAAAGTTGAGCGAGCACCAGGCACAGGTTTCTGAAATGCAAAAAGCGGTGGAGATGAACAATGATTTGTTTCAGGCGGGAAAGGCCACTTATCTGGAAATCATTACTGCACAACAGTCATTGCTGAGTGCCCAGTTGAACGAAGTATCCGATACTTTCCAGCGTATGCAGGCTGTTATCAATCTGTACAGCGCATTGGGCGGTGGACGTGAATAATTAACCTTAAAAATAATATGAATATGATTAGTCCGTTAGCTTATGTAGACCCGTCTGCAAAAATCGGGAAAAACGTAACTATTCACCCGTTTGCCTACATTGATAAGAATGTGGAGATAGGTGATGATAATGTAATTATGCCCAACGCCAGCATTATGAGCGGCGCACGCATCGGTAACGGAAATACCATTTATAACGGAGCTGTAATTGCTGCTACTCCGCAAGATTTTAAATATACGGGTGATGATACCATTGCCCGTATAGGTAATAATAATACCATCCGTGAGAATGCGGTAATTATTCGTGCCACTTTCGCCGGAGATGAGACTGTGGTAGGAAGCGGTAACTTTATTATGCAGGGAGCACGTATCTCACATGATGTGACCATCGGTAATAACTGTATTATTGGTAACGGTTCGCAGGTGTCAGGTTGTTGTGTAGTCGAGGATTATGCTATTCTTACTTCCAATGTACTGATGCAGGGAAAGACTCGTTTGGGGACTTATGCCGCCGTACAGGGCGGGTGTCGTTTTACCAAGGATATTCCTCCTTATTGTGTGGCAGCCCATGAGCCTACGGCTTTTTACAGCATCAATACCACCGTGTTGCAACATGAAGGTTTTTCGGAAACGGTTATTAAACATATAGCGCATGCTTTCCGTATATTGTATAAAGTGAATACATCTACAGAGGATGCATTGCGTCGTATTGAAGAACAGGTTCCGTCTAGTCCTGAAATTGTACATCTGATAGAGTTTGTCAGAAGTTCTAAGTTGGGTATTATAAAATAAATGTATCTTTGTCTCCCTTTATGTTAAGAATGAATAGCGTCAGGAAAAAAAGAACGGATAAAACGGTAGTGAAGGAACACATTGTTTTGGCAGCAGCGAAATCATTTGCCCAGAAAGGTGTCAAAACAGTGAGAATGGATGATATTGCTGCCGGATTATCTATATCTAAACGTACGCTTTATGAATTGTTTCATGACAAAGAGGATTTATTACTTGATGTCATGAAGTTACATCGGGAGGAGATGCAGGAATATATGACTCAAGTGGCTTCCAAAGCAGAGAATGTTTTGGAAGTCCTCTTGAAGTTTTTTCAAAGAAGTGCCCAGGATTTTCAGAATACAAACAGGAAATTCTTTGAGGATATTGAGAAATATCCCAAGGTAATGCGTTACATTGACGAAAGCCGGAAGGAGAATTTGGATTCGGCTATGGAATTTTATCGCAAAGGAGTGGAACAAGGCATTTTTAGAAATGATGTAAATTATAATATTGTACGCGCTATGGTATGTGAGCAGATGGATTTGTTGTTGCATTCGGAAATATGCAAGTCCTATTCGCTTGGTGAAATTTATGAAACAGTTGTATTTATGCATATGCGTGGCATTTCCACTGAAAAGGGGTTGAAGATTGTGGATAATTTTTTATTGAATTTAAAAGGAAACGAACATAATAAGTATGGTTAGAAATTAAATAAGTCACTAAATAAAGAATAATAGTTAATGAAATTTTATTGCAAACCTACGTTAACCTTGTTTTTGCTGCTTTATGTAGCAATACAAAGTGCACAAGCACAAGACACATTGAGGATTACCTTACAGGACGCAGTCCGGATAGCATTGAGCGACAATCCCACCATTAAAGTCGCCGGTCAGGAAATCCTGTTAAAGAAAGAAGCCCGCCGGGAAGCTTATGCCGGTCTTTTCCCAGAAGCCAGTTTGGTGGGCAGTTATTCACGAGCCATAAAAAAAGCAGTCATTCGCCATGATGGGAGAGGTGATTGAAGTCGGTACAGATAATACTTATAGTGGTGGTCTGTCTGTCAGTCTGCCTGTCTTTGCTCCGGCTCTTTACAAAAGTATCAGTTTGACAAGTACAGATGTGAACCTGGCGGTAGAGAAATCACGTGCTTCACGTCTGGATATGGTAAATCAAGTGACCAAGGCATTTTTTCAGTTGCTTTTGGCACAGGACAGTTATGAAGTGCTGCTTAAAAGTTATAAGCAGAGTGAAGATAATTATAATGTGGTGAAAGCTAAATATGAACAGGGGACTGTCAGTGAATATGATAAGATTAGTGCGGATGTGCAGATGCGCAGCTTGAAACCTACCGTGGTGTCTGCCCGTAACGGAGTGAATTTGGCAAATTTGCAGTTGAAGGTCTTGATGGGAATGGAGTCTGATGTAAAGGTAGCGGTTGAAGGCAATCTGAAGGATTATGAAATGTCTATGTTTACTCGTCAGGCAATGCCTCGTCCAGACAATTTGACAAATAACAGTACGTTGAAGCAATTGGAACTGAATGCATTGCAATTAAAGCAGACGCTGAAGTTGCAGTATACCAACTTTATGCCGACCCTTTCTGCCAGTTTCCAATATATGTATACTTCAATGAATGATAATTTCAAGTTCAAGGAATACGATTGGAGGCCCTATTCTACTATCGGCCTGAATCTAAGCATTCCTTTGTTCAAAGGAAGTAATTTTACTCAATTGAAACAGACCCGTATCCAGATGAAGCAACTGGAAGAGAACCGTATCAATACAGAGCGGCAACTCACTATGCAAGCTACCGGTTATTTGGATAATATGGCCGCTAGTACGGAACAGGTGGTAAGTAATAAAGAAGCTGTCTTTCAGGCGGAGAAAGGGCGTACTATTGCCGAAAAAAGATATGAAGTTGGAAAAGGAACTATCTTGGAATTGAATAGTTCGGAAGTGGCTTTAACAGAGGCCCAACTGACTTATAACCAGTCCATCTATGACTATCTGGTAGCTAAAGCTGATTTGGATTTAGTCTTAGGCATTGATGAAGTAACGGAACAATAACACATTAACATAAAGATAACAGTATGAGAAAATATTTTCAATTCGCAGCTTGGCTGGTGGTAACTATGCTGGGGGCATGTTCAGGTGGAACGGAGAGTAAGGAAGCTGCTGATACCGCTATGGAGGACAAACCGGTAGTCCGGCTTGCTTCCGTAACTTCCCGCGATGTAGATCAGATAGAGGAATATACTGCCACTGTTGAAGCGGAAGCGAAAAATAATATAGCTCCGACCTCTCCCGGGCGTATAGACCGTATTTTTGTTGAAGTGGGAGACCATGTATCCAAAGGACAGAAATTAGTACAGATGGATGCGGCAAATCTGAAACAAATGAAATTGCAATTAGAAAATGAAGAAACGGAATTCAGACGTATGGATGAACTGTACAAAGTGGGTGGAGCTTCCAAATCTGAATGGGATGCAGCAAAAACAGCTTTAGATGTACGTCGTACTTCCTATAATAATTTGTTGGAGAATACGCAGTTGTTAAGTCCTATTCATGGAGTGGTTACAGCACGTAATTTTGATAACGGTGATTTATATTCTTCCGCTTCCACTCCTGTGTTGGTCATTGAACAGATCACTCCGGTTAAACTGTTGATCAATGTATCCGAACCTTATTTCCCGAAAGTGACTAAAGGTATGATCGTAAAGGTGAAATTTGATGTGTATGGTGATGAGGAATTCGAAGGGAAAGTTAGTTTGGTGTATCCTACTATTGATGCTGCTACTCATACTTTTCCTGTAGAGGTAAAATTGGCTAATACCCGTCAGCGTATACGTCCGGGAATGTTTGGCCGTGTGACTGTGAGCTTTGGTACATTGCGGCATGTGGTGGTTCCTGATCAGGCTATTGTGAAACGTGCCGGTTCGGGCGACCGTTATGTATATGTCTACAAAGACGGTAAGGTTTCCTATAATAAAGTAGAATTGGGACGTCGGATGGGAACCGAATATGAATTGCTTTCCGGGGTGGAGGATAATTCGCAGGTGGTGGTTGCCGGTCAGACCCGTTTGGCCGATGGTGTGGAAGTGGCAGTAAATTAAAAATTGAGAATTAGTTGATAATACTCCATATTTATTTACCTATATATGATTTTTTAGTTCTTAATTTTTAATTTAACAAACATGAGTTTATACGAAGGAGCGGTTAAAAAACCGATTATGACCTCGTTATGCTTTTTGGCCGTAGCGATCTTTGGTCTGTTCTCATTGTCGAAACTTCCGGTAGACTTGTATCCCGATATTGATACCAATACCATTATGGTTATGACATCTTATCAGGGTGCCAGTGCTTCCGATATAGAGAACAACGTAACCCGTCCGTTGGAAAATACGTTGAACTCGGTTAGTAATTTGAAACATATTACATCCAAGTCTTCAGAAAATATATCAGTTATCACTTTGGAATTCGAATATGGCTATGATATTGATGTGTTGACTAATGATGTGCGTGATAAATTGGATATGGTGAGTTCGGAGCTTCCCGATGAAGTCAATACTCCGATTATCTTTAAGTTCAGTACGGATATGATTCCTATCCTGCTGTTGTCCGTTCAGGCAGAAGAAAGTCAGCCGGCTCTGTATAAGATATTGGATGATAATGTAGTAAATCCTTTGGCTCGTGTTCCCGGTGTGGGAACGGTGTCCATTGCCGGTGCGCCGAAGCGTGAGGTGAATATTTATTGTGATCCCAACAAACTGGAAGCATATGATCTGACGATTGAGACCATCAGTTCCATTGTCAGGGCTGAAAATAAGAATACTCCGGGTGGAACTTTCGATGTGGGCAGTAATACCTATTCCTTGCGTGTGGAAGGAGAATTCAAGGACCCGAAAGAAATGGAGAATATCGTAGTGGGTATACGCAATGGTGCTTCGGTGTATTTGCGTGACGTGGCAACGGTAGTCGATTCTGTAGAAGAACGTGCTCAGGAAACCTATAATAACGGGGTGCAGGGAGCCATGATTGTTGTACAGAAACAATCGGGAGCAAACTCAGTGAACATTTCCCGGAAAGTAATGGAGCAGTTGCCTAAGTTACAGAAGTCACTGCCCAGTGATGTGAAACTGGGGGTTATTGTGAACACTTCGGATAATATTTTGAATACCATCGACAGTTTGACGGAAACTATTATGTATGCCATTCTGTTTGTGGTCTTGGTGGTATTTGTTTTCTTAGGTCGTTGGCGTGCTACGGTGATTATCTGTATCACTATCCCCATGTCATTGATTGCCTCCTTTATTTATTTGGCTATCACGGATGGGGGATCTCTGAATATTATTTCTTTGTCGTGCCTTTCTATTGCGATTGGTAATGTGGTGGATGACGCTATTGTTGTTTTGGAAAACGTAACGACCCATATCGAGCGTGGCTCCGAGCCGAAACAGGCAGCTATCCATGGAACAAATGAGGTGGCAATTTCTGTTATCGCATCCACATTGACCATGATTGCGGTATTCTTCCCGTTGACGATGGTCAGTGGTATGTCGGGAGTTTTGTTCCGTCAGTTGGGCTGGATGATGTGTGTCATTATGACTATTTCTACTATCTCGGCTCTGTCATTTACTCCGATGATGTGTGCGCAGATGCTTCGCTTGCAAAAAAAACAAAGTAAGTGGTTTGTCACATTCTACAAACCGATAGAACGTGCGTTGGATGGATTGGATAACTGGTATCAGAAACGTTTGAACTGGGCTGTCCGTCACCGCAAGACCATTATTGCCGGTTGTTTCGGGTTCTTTCTGCTGAGTCTGATTTGTGCGAAAGGAATTGGTACAGAGTTTTTTCCGTCACAAGACAACAGTCGTATTTCTGTTCAATTACAATTGCCTATCGGAGCTCGCGTAGAGCGTGCCCAGGCATTGGCCCAGGAGCTGACCGAAAGGTGGCTGAAGAAATATGAAGGGGTGATGCGTATCTGTAACTATACTGTGGGACAGGCTGATGCGGATAATACTTGGGCTTCTATTCAGGATAATGGTAGCCATATCATTTCATTCAATATCAACCTTTATAATCCCGATCAGCGTTCTGTTACGTTGGCAGAAGTCTGCGATGGTATGCGTGAGGATCTGAAAGCCTATCCCGAACTGGATAAAGCCCAGGTTATCCTGGGTGGTAGCAGTGGAGGCATGGGTGGACAGGCCACTGCCGATTTTGAAATCTATGGATATGATTTTACAGAAACAGATAAGGCAGCCGCTGAATTGAAAGAAGCTTTATTGAAAGTGAACGGTGTGTCTGAGGTGAATATCAGCCGTCAGGATTATCAGCCGGAATATCAGGTGGATTTTGATCGTGAAAAACTGGCTTTACACGGTTTGAATCTTTCTACAGCAGCTTTGTATCTGCGTAACCGTGTTAATGGTGCTTTATCTTCTTACTATCGGGAAGATGGTGACGAATATGATATCAAGGTGCGTTATGCTCCCCAGTTCCGTACCAGTATTGAAAGTTTGGAGAATATTCTGATTTATACCAATGAAGGTAAAGCGATTCGGGTGAAAGATATCGGCACGGTAGTGGAGCGTTCAGCTCCTCCTACTATTGAACGTAAAGACCGTGAACGTATTGTAACAGTATCTGCTGTGATTTCAGGTGCGCCTTTAGGTAGTGTGGTGGCAGCGGGTGAGTCTATTATTGATAAGATGGATTTACCTGGCGGTATCAGTATCCAGGTGGCAGGGTCTTATGAGGATCAGCAGGATTCATTCAGCGATCTGGGAACTTTGGCTGTTTTGATTATTATATTGGTATTTATTGTAATGGCTGCCCAGTTTGAGTCTCTGACCTATCCGTTTATCATTATGTTCTCTATTCCGTTTGCATTCAGTGGGGTATTGATGGCATTGTATGGAACGGGGACTACATTGAATGTCATGAGTTTGTTGGGAGGTATCATGTTGATTGGTATCGTAGTGAAGAATGGTATCGTGCTTATTGATTACATTACCTTATGTCGTGAGCGGGGTATGTCTGTTATTCATTCGGTCGTTGTTTCGGGCCGTAGTCGTTTACGTCCGGTTTTAATGACCACTTTGACCACTATTCTGGGCATGGTGCCGATGGCGATAGGAGGAGGGGAAGGTTCTGAAATGTGGCAGCCTTTAGGGGTGTCCGTAATCGGTGGTTTGACTGTATCTACCGTGCTCACCTTGATTTTGGTTCCGGTGCTCTACTGTTCATTTGCGGGTACAGGTATCAAGCGTAACCGTAAGAAGATGAAAGCTTCCCGTGAACTGAATGACTATTATCAAGCACATAAGACGGAGATGACCAAAGGCAAAAAAGAATAATTAATATAGTTGTTATCCGGATTGAAATGAATAGGAGACCGGATGACAGAACTTAAAATAAAAAATGGAATAATGAAATCAGTTTTCATCACTTTCGACCAAGCTTTTTACGAACGTATTCTGGCGTTGTTGGACCGTCAGAATTGTCGTGGATTCAGTTATTGGCAGCAGTTGCAGGGGCGCGGCTCTGTAAAAGGAGAACCGCATTATGGCAGTCACGCGTGGCCCAGTATGTGCTCGGCCATTATGACAGTGGTAGATGATACCAAAGTGGAGCCTTTATTGGACGCTTTGCATAAAATGGATAAGGAAACCGAACAATTGGGATTACGTGCTTTTGTGTGGAACATAGAAAAGACGATTTGAATCTGTCTTTTCATCATTAAAGAAAAAGACTGTTGCCCTCTTTCTGGCGCAGTCTTTTTTCTTTTTTTAGCCTCTATCATGAAGTACTCCGTCTAAAAAATCACTACTTTTGCGGTTAATTTACAAATATAGCAATATGAAAAACTATATACCGGCCACTTTTCTTCTCACTCTTATTGTAGTAGGAGTGTTAATGGGGCTGTATTTCCTCCCCTCCATGTCGGTGGGCGGCAAACCGTTGCGCAAGGTGGACCTGCTGGCTGATATCCGTCCGGATGTGGAAGAAGAAGTATGTGATTCCGACACCATTGTCCTTCCTCCTCCTGTAAAACCTATTTTTGTGGATACATGTAAAACGGGTATTACCTGTATTGAGGATTATTCGGATTCCACCATGCGGGGAATGAAACATTTTTATGAGGCACTTTCCAAAGTGAAAACCATGAAACGCCCTGTGCGTATCGCTTACTTCGGTGATTCTTTTATAGAAGCTGATATTTTTACTGCCGATTTGCGCGAAATGCTTCAACAAGAATTTGGTGGTTGCGGAGTGGGATATGTTCCTGTAACCTCTTCCATCAGCGGTTACCGTCCTACGGTACGCCATACTTTTGGGGGATGGAGCAGTCATTCATCCAATGACTCCGTTGGTTTTGATAAAATGCAGCAAGATATTTCCGGACATTATTTTTTTCCTCGTGAAGGTGCTTATGTACAGTTGAAAGGACAGAGTAAATACGCTTCCCGACTGGATACCTGTGAGGTTTCTACTTTTTATTTCCTGAATAAAGGTTTTGCCGCTGTCCGTTCTAAAGTGAATAATGCTGCGGAAGGAGAGTTACATGAGGAAGTAGGAACAGGAGGTGTGCAGGCTGTTTCGGTGAGAGGAAGGATAGGACAAGTACGGTGGAGTGTGGAACAAGCTGATTCTGTTACTTTCTATGGAGTGGCTATGGACGGCAGGCAGGGAATATCTTTGGATAATTTTAGCGTACGTGGTAGCAGTGGGCTTCATTTACGTAGTATTCCTTTACATACGCTTTGCGATTTCCAACGTCTTCGTCCATACGATTTGATTGTGGTCCAATATGGTTTGAATGTGGCTACGGAACGGGGAGTAAAATACGATGGCTATAAGAAAGGGATGCTTTCGGTGATAGAACATTTGAAGACTGCTTTTCCTGAAACCAGCATTTTACTGGTCAGTGTGGGTGACCGTGAATATAAAAACGAGAATGGAGATCTCCGCACCATGCCCGGAGTCAAGAATCTTATCCGTTATCAACAGTCCATTGCGGCTGATAGCCATATCGCTTTTTGGAATATGTATGAGGCAATGGGAGGTCAAGGAAGCATTGTCGATATGATCGGGCAAAAAATGGCGAATCTTGATTATACCCATATCAATTTTAAGGGAGGCAAGCATTTGGCAGGTATCTTATTTGAAACATTGATGTATGGCAAAGAGCAATATGAAAGACGGAAAGCTTATGAGGAGGAATAACAGATTTCCTGGTCTGTCCGGTATAGCAATGGTATTGTTCCTGTTCTTGCTGTTTCCATGTCTTTATGCTCAGGATGCTATTCCGGCATTGTCCCGGCCGTTGGAGCCGCTTCGCATACCCGGTGAAACAAAGGAAATGCATCGGGGTATGCGGCTGATAACAGTACATGATTCACTTCCGGCGAGTTTTACTCATTCTTTGGATAATGTGATAGAAGATGAGAACCGTTCGCTTTCTCCTTTCTTTCAAAAGTTGAATGATATGACAGGACCGGTACGGATAGTCCATATAGGTGATTCTCATGTGCGGGGGCATCTTTATCCATTAATAACCCGTCGTCGTCTGGAACATGATTTTGGTGCTGAGGCTGTTTATCCTGATGTTATTTCATATCGTACCGGTGGGTTGGCACATGAAACGGGCGAACCGGGTATTGTTTATCATATGATTGGCATTAATGGAGCTACTTCTGTTACTTTTTCTGATGATGAAAAAATAAAAGAAATAGCTTCTTTGCATCCCGATCTGATTATTGTTTCTTTTGGAACCAATGAGGCACATAGCCGCCGTTATCTGGCTCAGGCTCACAAAATGCAGATAGGCAGACTGTTGGGTATGTTGAAAGCAGCCTGTCCTGAAGCGGCTTTTTTACTGACTACACCTCCCGGAGCATACGTGGGACGTCGTCGTGCACGTACCATTAATCCGAGAACCGTAACGGCGGCGCGTATTATAAAGGAGTATGCACAAGAGAATAAAATGGCAGTTTGGGATATGTATAATATAGTAGGAGGAAAGACAGATGCTTGTCGTAACTGGACGAAGCACCACATGCTTCGTGCGGATGGCATTCATTTCACTCCCGATGGATATCGTTTACAAGGTAATTTATTACATCAGGCACTGATTAAAGCGTATAATGAATATGTGGCAACTGGATTGGAGTAAACTGGCTGAGGTATTGACTTATAATGCCAAGCAACCGATGATTTTTAGCAGCGGCTTGTTTTTGTTTCTGTTTTTAGGCTTTAGCCTGATTTATATGTTATTGCAGAAGAAGGATACGGCACGCATCCTGTTTGTAACGCTGTTTTCTTATTATTTTTATTATAAGAGTAGCGGTTTTTATTTTTTCTTGCTGGGGGTGGTGACAGTGACGGATTTCTTGCTGGCAGGGCGTATGGCGAATACCGAAACTCAATGGAAACGGAGGGTTTTGCTGCTGGCAAGTTTGGGAATAAATTTAGGATTGCTCTGTTATTTCAAGTACACCAATTTCTTTTATCAGATACTGGCTCCTTTGTGGAATGGGAAATTCCAGCCGTTGGATATTTTCTTGCCGGTGGGAATATCGTTCTTCACTTTCCAGTCTTTAAGTTATACCATAGATGTTTACCGTCGTGAGCTGGTTCCTTTGAACAGGTTGCTGGATTATACATTTTATGTGTCTTTTTTTCCGCAGCTGGTAGCGGGGCCTATTGTACGTGCCCGCGATTTTATTCCTCAAATCAGGCAACCGCTGTTTGTTTCCTCGGAGATGTTTGGCACTGGTGTTTTCTTTATCATCAGCGGATTATTCAAGAAAGCTGTAATCTCCGATTATATCAGTGTAAATTTTGTGGAACGTATTTTTGATAATCCGGCTCTTTATTCCGGGGTTGAGAATTTGTTTGGTGTATATGGGTATGCTTTACAGATTTATTGTGACTTTTCCGGATATAGTGATATGGCTATCGGGTTTGCTTTGCTGTTGGGTTTCCGTTTCCCTATGAATTTTAATTCGCCTTATAAAGCCGATAGTATAACCGATTTCTGGCATCGTTGGCATATCTCTCTTTCTACATGGTTGCGGGATTATCTTTATATCTCATTGGGGGGAAACCGCAAGGGGAAGGTACGTACTTATATTAATTTGTGCCTTACTATGTTGTTAGGTGGTTTGTGGCATGGTGCATCTTGGAATTTTGTGATATGGGGAGGATTTCATGGAATAGCACTGGCTGCACAGAAATTCTGGCGTAACTTGCTGCATAAGCCTAAGACGGCTACCAGTAAGGGCATTCGTAAATTTTTTGCAGTTCTTATTACTTTCAATTTTGTTTGTTTCTGCTGGATATTTTTCCGTAATACGACTTTTGAAGCTTCGGTTGTTATGTTGAAGCAGATATGTACAGCTTTCCATCCCGAGGTATTCATGCAGCTGATAGAAGGTTATTGGAAAGTGTTTGTTTTGATGGGAATAGGGTATTTGCTACATTTTGCTCCTGATAGTTGGCAGAATGCGTGTTGTCGTGGAGTGGTAAAATTACCTTTATTGGGAAAGGCATTATTGTTGGTAGTACTGATTTATTTGGTTATCCAGATAAAGAGCAGTGATATTCAGCCGTTTATTTATTTCCAGTTCTAACGGAATAGTTATCAAATCGGGGGTCTGACTAGCTATCTTTTCAGACACCCTAAATACTATTCTAGTAAGTATTTATTAATGCATCTACGATCCCAATTTATACCTCTCTTTACAATTTTTGCAGGGATACCTGCTAATATTATATTCGGTTCGTTGAATACTTTGGTTACAATACTTCCCCAACCCACAATACTGTTATCGGGTATTTTTGTATTTTTACCGATCTTTACATCTTTCCCTACCCATACATGCTTGCCTATTTCTATACTTTGAGCAAAATTAATCGGTTCTCCCTTTAAATTTGTTATAGTATGTGCGTCGGTACACCAAATATCAATGCCCCAGCTTAATTGACTGTCTTCTCCTATGCTAACATTTGATTTATCTTCTTGTAAATATAAAGTAACTCCATTGATAACTACACGATTACCTATATCAACTCTACAATTATTGGCAACTCTTGAAACACCAGCTCCCAAACCGGGCAACTGGCCGATGATGAGTTTTAGTCCACTCATCCCTAGTATGTTGGAATAGCGTAAAATGATTGTTCCTAAATTAACCGTGTTATTGTTTCCCTTGATAATCAATAGAAAACCTTCGTTAAGAAGTAGTTTTTCAACATTCTCTTCTGAATCGAAATGCATGGAAACATGATTGTTGTTTCCTGTAATTATGATATGGGATTGATGGATGATTTGATTGAATTGTTCATGATGGGAGGATATACAATCTATTTTCTTATGTGGTAAAATAATTGTAATTTCATTGCCTTGACCGTTGATGTTTTTCATCTCATCCTAATTTGATGGATTGTACAACTTTTTTTATTTTATATTTGAAGAGTATTCTTGTATTATCGCGTTGGTTAGTTTAGAGAATATTTCCGGAGACAGTAAATAAAAAGGAGTGTCTTCTTTTTCTTTTTCAAAGCGTATAAATAGATGTTTGATGTCTCGAACTTCCGGATATTCATAAGCTTCTATTCTTTCTATATGTATTCCTTCTTGTTTCAATTGTTTTAATATGTGTTTCCATTGCTGCTTGGATAGGAACCGGCATACATCATATAAGGAGAGGGGTGTTCCGTCCGAAGCTGTTATGATAGTAGAAGTTATATTCATTTTGATGATTTGATGAGGACAAATATAGCAATAAAAAATTATATAGTTTATGGGGGCATTGACTAAATGCCAGAATATTATTTATTTTCAGTTCCCTTTATGATATAAAGTGGGGATGAAACTTGCAAACTTGCAAAACTTGCAGCATCTCCACACCCACACACGTGCGCGTACATTATAATGTGGAAAAATGAGAGAACATAAGGAGAATGTGACAAGCAAGGTGGAGGAGGACAAACGGACGATGCAGGGGAGAGCTGAAATGGAGGAAAGCATGACGGAGCACAGAAAGTGGAGCGGGGAAAAGGGAGAGATGTGACAGGATCTTTGGTGGAAAGAGGAGGGACCGTATAAGAAGAAAAAAGGAAAGCGGAAGACAGAAACCGGAATCGGACAGACACAGGTGGCAAAGGGATGACTGCCCGAATCTTCAGCAGGTACTTGTATAGGCCGGCCTTCCGCCAATCATGCTGGTACAGCTTGTACAATCCTGGGGAGAACAAGCTGTCGGCATGAGGAATAACGCGTTATCAATCTAAATGGAACACGTTACTAACGTGCAGGCCTGTATGTTAGTAACGTATAGGGCCACACGTTACTAACTTTACGGAACACATGTTACTAACCTTTCGGAACATATGAACTGTATGAAGACGCACGGCATGGCATCCTGTTCCGAGGCACTGTCCTGCCAGAAGACCTGCCAGCTGCTGTTCTTCAGCCGGCACTGGCTGTAGTAATGGTCTTTTAAAGAAATCTCCTCATCAAGACGCATATATTTCGCAAAAGAGAAAAAGCGTGAACAAGAAAACAGGAGGAGATCAGATCATTCACAGATCACAATAAAGAAATAGAGTGGAATTCTGGAACATATTATTTTGTTGCATTATAATGTACGCGCACGTGTGTGGGTGTGGAGATGCTGCAAGTTTTGCAAGTTTGCAAGTTTGCCTTCCGTTTTTCCGTCTTTTCTTGTTTTTCGTCTGCTGTTTTCGTATGGGTCCCTTCCTTTTTCCGTCCCTATACGCGCGTGCGAATATTATAATGTGTCTGTCTTTTTCCTCCCGTGTCCTCCGTTATAAAAACATGCTTTGTAACACATCTGTTATTCAGAGTATTACAAAAAAGTTTCAGGAAATCCGTATAATTTTTCCTTCGTATGTTTGCTGGTAATCGTTAAAAGGTCTACCTTTGCATCCGCAATCGAGAGAGATGCGGCACTTCAGACAGTGTGTGACTGACTTGGTGAAACAAACGTAGGAGAGTTTTCCTTGACAGTGTCTGCACCCAGTATCTTACCTTAGCGGGGCTAAGGGAGCGAGAACGGATAAGACCTGGGGAGGATGGACATCCCGCCTTTTATGGAAGTTTCGGAAAAAAAACTTTTTCAAAAAAAACTTTCGAAAACATTTGGCGGTTACGATAAAATCTCTTACCTTTGCATCCGCTTTCGGAAACGATGGCAAAACATAAATGAGAGTTCTTTGAAAGATTTAAGATAAACAAACAAGTAGTACAAGCCGGTGCACCGTATGTAAATATATATGGTGTACGGAAAAAAACAAGAACCGTCAATATTGATATTGATAGATTTGGAATCCTTTGAGCAGATTATCAACTGAATAGTTGGAAAAAAGATATTTTACAATGAAGAGTTTGATCCTGGCTCAGGATGAACGCTAGCTACAGGCTTAACACATGCAAGTCGAGGGGCAGCATGGTCTTAGCTTGCTAAGGCCGATGGCGACCGGCGCACGGGTGAGTAACACGTATCCAACCTGCCGTCTACTCTTGGACAGCCTTCTGAAAGGAAGATTAATACAAGATGGCATCATGAGTCCGCATGTTCACATGATTAAAGGTATTCCGGTAGACGATGGGGATGCGTTCCATTAGATAGTAGGCGGGGTAACGGCCCACCTAGTCTTCGATGGATAGGGGTTCTGAGAGGAAGGTCCCCCACATTGGAACTGAGACACGGTCCAAACTCCTACGGGAGGCAGCAGTGAGGAATGTTGGTCAATGGGGAGAGCCTGAACCAGCCAAGTAGCGTGAAGGATGACTGCCCTATGGGTTGTAAACTTCTTTTTATAAAGGAATAAAGTCGGGTATGGATACCCGTTTGCATGTACTTTATGAATAAGGATCGGCTAACTCCGTGCCAGCAGCCGCGGTAATACGGAGGATCCGAGCGTTATCCGGATTTATTGGGTTTAAAGGGAGCGTAGATGGATGTTTAAGTCAGTTGTGAAAGTTTGCGGCTCAACCGTAAAATTGCAGTTGATACTGGATATCTTGAGTGCAGTTGAGGCAGGCGGAATTCGTGGTGTAGCGGTGAAATGCTTAGATATCACGAAGAACTCCGATTGCGAAGGCAGCCTGCTAAGCTGCAACTGACATTGAGGCTCGAAAGTGTGGGTATCAAACAGGATTAGATACCCTGGTAGTCCACACGGTAAACGATGAATACTCGCTGTTTGCGATATACAGCAAGCGGCCAAGCGAAAGCGTTAAGTATTCCACCTGGGGAGTACGCCGGCAACGGTGAAACTCAAAGGAATTGACGGGGGCCCGCACAAGCGGAGGAACATGTGGTTTAATTCGATGATACGCGAGGAACCTTACCCGGGCTTAAATTGCAGATGAATTACGGTGAAAGCCGTAAGCCGCAAGGCATCTGTGAAGGTGCTGCATGGTTGTCGTCAGCTCGTGCCGTGAGGTGTCGGCTTAAGTGCCATAACGAGCGCAACCCTTGTTGTCAGTTACTAACAGGTTCCGCTGAGGACTCTGACAAGACTGCCATCGTAAGATGTGAGGAAGGTGGGGATGACGTCAAATCAGCACGGCCCTTACGTCGTTACAATGGGGGGTACAGAGGGCCGCTACCACGCGAGTGGATGCCAATCCCCAAAACCTCTCTCAGTTCGGACTGGAGTCTGCAACCCGACTCCACGAAGCTGGATTCGCTAGTAATCGCGCATCAGCCACGGCGCGGTGAATACGTTCCCGGGCCTTGTACACACCGCCCGTCAAGCCATGGGAGCCGGGGGTACCTGAAGTGCGTAACCGCGAGGAGCGCCCTAGGGTAAAACTGGTGACTGGGGCTAAGTCGTAACAAGGTAGCCGTACCGGAAGGTGCGGCTGGAACACCTCCTTTCTGGAGAGGACGAAAGATCGAGAAGGTTTTTGTTCTTGTACTGCTGGTGTTGTTTATTCAAGATATGATTCCGTAATGATACGGAAGAGAGAAAGTAAGAAGCCGGGTCTAATCAAACAGACTAGGTTGAACTTAGTCCTATAGCTCAGTTGGTTAGAGCGCTACACTGATAATGTAGAGGTCGGCAGTTCAACTCTGCCTGGGACTACGAACGGAATCAAGTTCGGGGGATTAGCTCAGCTGGCTAGAGCATCTGCCTTGCACGCAGAGGGTCAACGGTTCGAATCCGTTATTCTCCACTCCATCGGAAACGTAAGAAACGAAGATGAACGATCTATGACATATTGTACAAGCAAACAGTAATTTTAGTAGTAAAGAGCTGAAAGTATATATCATCCCGCCGGCACGCAAGTGTGGGCGAATGGATAAGGAAAGTAAAAAAGGGCGCATGGCGGATGCCTTGGCTCTCGGAGGCGATGAAGGACGTGATAAGCTGCGATAAGCTTTGGGGAGGTGCAAATGACCTTTGATCCAGAGATTTCCGAATGGGACAACCCAATATCTTGAAGAGGTATTATCCAACGTTGTTGGAGGCTAACGCAGGGAACTGAAACATCTTAGTACCTGCAGGAAAAGAAAATAAACAATGATTCCCCCAGTAGTGGCGAGCGAACGGGGAACAGCCCAAACCATCCATGTTACGGCAT
>VOFI01003203.1_pt1 | contig 33620 bp, 43 predicted proteins | sample 5384131 | NCBI WGS metagenome assembly VOFI01 (sample SAMN12384728, study PRJNA508395) | human gut metagenome | isolation source: healthy gut H | host: Homo sapiens
GTGATATTCTTAAGTAAAATGACATCACCCAGTTTGCGAGGTTCCCTTTTTCAGCCTCCGTATTAATGATCGGGACATAAAGATACCTTAAAATAACTTTCCTTATTATCCGCATAAATTTTTAAAGCCTCTCTTTCGATCGCTTGGCGTCACCAACTCACGAATTAGTCGACGGCAAGGTCATTCTTCAAAGAAAGTTCCTCTGCCGATTTACGAATCACATTTTCCGTTTCATATTCAGGATACTTAATGCTTCATCATTGATAAACAAAATCTCACGTTCCGTATTCAGACCGATAATCCGGATCGTCAATACTGTTAACAATAGCTTCTATAAACTTTTAGCAGAAAGAATATCCGACAAAGTACTGGCACGATATTCAGTCAAACGCTCCGCCATCCGGTTGAAACTGTCAGCCACTTCACGGAACTCTTCATTGTCACTCATGTCGAGACGTTTCTCATAGTTATGATTGGCTATTTCAAGAATACCATCTTTCAGTTCCTTAATCGGCTTGCTGATAGAACGAGGTAACCAATAAAGCAATATCAGTCCGGTCAAGATACAGATTCCCCCCCTGTTATGGAGATCCATAGCAATATCGTTCCAAGGCAGGCATAGCAGCAGGAACCTATCAGGCTCTGCAATGCGGTCAGAGTTTGAAGATTCACTACAGAAAGTGTTACCAACAAAATAATCATTCCTGCCAACATCCCAATGCCAAGAATCAGTTTTCGTTTTAATATTCATAACTTTCATACGATTAATATTATGCAAGTATAATCAAATCTACATTAGCTTGCGACAAATTATTTAAAAATCTTCTATATTTCAATACGGAACAGATGGCTCCGGTAATCTCAAGTCAGGTGGATCCCATACAAACTGTTGAAATCTGCTTGTCTTTACATGCCTTGACAATACTCCCAAGATATCTCTAGACTGTACCTGCAACACTTCTCCCCCCAATTCCGTTACCAATTTAAAATGGTTCAACAGATAACGCTGCCTGGCCAAATCAATCCTATCCATACTCTCTTTCGGAGTTTGCACATACAAAGCAATGAAAGTCGTATTATATCCGCGTTGCCAATGCGCTGCCTTTCGGATAATTCGTCGCGGTGTTTTCTCATGACTACTGATACATGCCAAAAATTTTTCATGCCTCAACCCGACAGCTACTCCCATCACCACTTCATTCTCCACCTTCTTCTCTACCCCTAAGAGCTACTTCCTTCAGAGCCAACTCACGCAATTGTAATATATTCTCTGCACTGGAAAAAATTATCGAGCGCAGTCTGAATCTTTTCCGGACGATAAATCTTTCCCGCTTTTAACCGAGTGATTAGTTCTTCTGCTGTCAAATCAATATTCACCACCTCATCCGCTTCCTGAATCACACTATCGGGCACCCGTTCTTTCACTTCAATCCCCGTAATCTCCTGCACTTCTTCATTCACGCTTTCGATGTGCTGAATATTGATTGCCGAAATCACATTGATTCCTTCATCCAGCAATGTCATTACATCTTGCCAACGTTTCTCATTCAGACTCCCTTCCACATTGGTATGTGCCAATTCATCCACTATCACAATTTCGGGATGAAGACGGATAATAGCATCCAAATCCATTTCTTCAACTCTTTTCCCTTGTAGAAGATCTTGCGACGCGGAATGACAGGAAGTCCTTGTAGCATCCCTTCCGTCCCGACACGTCCATGAGTCTCGATATAGCCGATTTTCACGTCCACACCATTTTCCAGCAGTTCATGCGCCTCCTGAAGCATAGGATATGATCTTTCCCACACCGGCTATCATACCGATATAGACCTTAAACTTACCTCGCTGAGATCTCTTTATCAGATCCAGAAAATGCTGTACACTTTGTTCTCTATCATCCATATGTTGCTCTGTTATTTTAAACATCCTAACCCGTAGTAATCATCACGATCACTACGGGTTTCACAAAAATTCATGAGTTTATTTTATGGCCTTAAAGTTACGCCAAATACTAAATGAGCGTCCTCCAAACGTGGATTCCATATAGCCTGTACAAATATAGGCAATGAAAACTTATCATTAAAATTTATTGCTTTCGTTGCTTTCAAAGCGAGGTTAGTCACGGCAAACCCATTCACATTATACTGCGGAGTTTCGCAAGGAACTACTCCACAGGTAGCATTCAAATCAACCCCTTTACGCTGAACGGATAGTTCAGTTCTACATAGGAAGAATATGCCTGCTTATCTTCACCTTTATCATTAATCTTTCTGTCAGCTCCGGCAAACATAGTATACCATGCAATAGACAACGGGAACTTCTCAATGGGAAGTGTATAAGCTAATCCTGCTTCAAAATGATGTCCGGTTTCTCCGCTCTTAAAATGGAAATAGTTGTTTGTATATTCTCCATTAGCAACATCAGCCTGTCCGTCCCACCAAAGAGTGGCTACAGAAAGTGTCGGTCCTGCTTCACCGAACTTATAAGCCGCAGTCAGGTCAATTTCTTTATTGCTCTCACTCAAACTAGTTGATCCCCATGCAGTAAGCGAGAAATTACCTACGCTAAATCCCAAAGTCGGCTGAAAAAAGCGGCACCCCCCTGATAAATACCACGCCATACATACGAACTTACCAAATCACCTTGTATAGTAAACTCTTGTGCTTGTGCATTAGTTGTTCCTAACATACAAACGGCTGCTACAGCCATTGTTGCCTTAAAATACTCTTTTTACTAAAAAAACTTTTCATACTTCTTATCTTATTCTATTTTATGTTTCCTGTAAAAAGCAGCGCCCCATCCCCCCTGTTTATTTGAACCGCTGGTATCACCCAAACGATTCGGACAGGAACGCTGCTCCTGATCTTCATCTATTACTTTCTTCAAGAGCTATATTCAATTTCAAGCACGATTCACCTTTTCGGTTCCCAGAAATCCCAGGAACGGTTTTCGATGCTTTTATCCACGATTGCTCTAACTTGTTCTTCTGTTAATCCGCGTGCTTGTGCCACTCTCTTCACTTGTACGTACGCACATCTGGGAGTGGATGTTAGGATCCAGCCCCGAAGCACTAGCTGTAACCATTTCGGCAGGCACATCCGCACGGTCTAAATAAGGATGATGTACAAGAAATGTATCGATACGAGCTTTCACCTCATCCAGATATTCCTGGTTCGTAGGGCCTTTGTTGCTACCGGCAGAACTACTTGCATCATATCCATCTCCAGCAGAAGACGGACGTCCCCAGAAATAAATATCTTTTGTAAACATCTGGCCCACATTAGCTGCTCCCACTACTCTTCCCGTCCAGTGTAGCTACTTCAGCATTTCCCTTATTAGGTCCTGCAACCTGTGCAAATAACCACAGGACTGAGGATATAGAATATAGAAAGCAAGTGTTATTTTTAATGATTTCAATAAAGATTTTTTCATTGCTATTGTTATTTAATTAAAAGAATAATCCTACTAATAAATCAATCAACTTAATTCCGACAAACGGAGCAATCACACCACCTACACCGTAGATTAACAGATTACGGCGAAGTAAAGCACTTGCACCTATCGGTTTGTATTGCACACCACGTAAAGCCAGCGGAATCAGAATCGGAATAATAATCGCATTAAAGATTACCGCTGAAAGAATAGCACTTTCAGGACTATGCAGATGCATGATATTTAGAGCTGCCAGTTCAGGAATAGCAACCATAAACAATGCCGGGACAATAGCGAAATATTTCGCAACATCGTTGGCGATAGAGAAAGTAGTCAGCGTACCGCGTGTCATCAACAACTGCTTACCGATTTCCACAATCTCAATCAATTTGGTAGGATCATTGTCCAAGTCTACCATGTTACCGGCTTCCTTTGCAGCCTGTGTACCACTATTCATAGCCACACCTACATTCGCTTGCGCCAGAGCAGGAGCATCATTTGTACCGTCACCCATCATCGCCACCAACTTACCAGCATGTTGCTCTTTCTTGATGTAGTTCATCTTATCCTCCGGTTTGGCTTCGGCAATGAAATCGTCCACTCCAGCTTTTTCTGCAATGTATTTAGCAGTCAGCGGATTATCTCCTGTTACCATTACCGTTTTCACACCCATTTTACGCAGACGTTCGAAACGTTCCTCAATACCTGGTTTGATAATATCCTGCAACTCAATGACACCGGTCAACTTTCTTGTTTACACATACTACCAATGGCGTACCACCATTGCTGGAGATAGAAGCAGATAATCTCTTCCACTTCTTTGGGAAATTTCGTTTCCGGCACTTTCTACAATTTTACGGATAGCATCAAAAGCTCCTTTACGAATCTGTGTACCATCAGCCAAGTTAACACCGGAACATTTAGTTTCAGCTGTAAACTTAATCATACGCGCACCTGTTGTATTCAGGTGTACGCATACGGATGCCTTCGACTCGCGTCCCAAGTTCTACGATAGACTTACCCTCCGGCGTTTCATCGGACAAGGAAGACAACAGACAAGTCTCCACAAAATCGTGCAAATTGACACCCGCGAGCCGTATGGAAATGGGTTGCTTTACGGTTACCGATTGTAATAGTTCCGGTCTTATCCAACAGTAAGGTATCAATATCACCAGCTGTCTCTACTGCTTTACCTGATTTAGTAATTACGTTAGCACGAAGTGCACGATCCATACCAGCAATACCAATGGCCGAAAGAAGTCCTCCGATTGTTGTAGGAATCAGGCACACAAACAAAGAAATAATGAAGCAATGGTAATAACAGTGTTGCTATAATCGGCAAATGGTTTCAAAGTCACACACACAATGACGAAAGACAAGCGTAAAACCTGCCAACAAAATAGTCAACGCAATCTCATTCGGGGTTTTCTGACGGGAAGCACCTTCTACCAGTGCGATCATCTTGTCCAGAAAACTTTCTCCCGGTTGGGTAGTCACCATCACCTTTATATGATCAGACAACACTTTCGTACCACCAGTTACCGAACTCTTGTCTCCACCTGCTTCACGGATCACCGGAGCAGATTCACCTGTAATAGCACTTTCATCAATAGAAGCCAAACCTTCAATAATCTCACCGTCGGACGGAATCACGTCTCCCGCATCACACACAAATACATCTCCTTTTTTCAACTGTGAAGAACTGATAGTAACGATTTTATTGCCTTCCACTTTCTTAGCCGGTGTCTCTTCACGAGTCTTACGCAAGCTGTCGGCCTGTGCTTTACCACGTGCTTCGGCAATAGCTTCGGCAAAATTGGCAAACAACAAGGTTACAAACAGAATGATAAACACGGCAATGTTGTAAGCAAACGAACCTTGTGAAGAATTTACAATGGAGTAGAGCGTTACGAGAAACATAACCGCTGTCGCCACTTCCACCGTAAACATTATCGGATTCTTGATCATCATCCGAGGATTCAATTTCACGAATGACTGTTTCAAACTTTCTATTACTTGCTCCTTAGGAAACAAAGAAGCTGACGTATTATTCTTTCATATCTTCTCTAATTCAGTATTACAAACTTAAATGTTCAGCAATTGTACTCAATGCATGTGCCGGGAAGAACGACAGCGCAGCTATAATGAAGATTACAGCAAATGTCATGACTCCGAAAGTGACCGTATCGGTCTTCAATGTGCCGGCACTTTCCGGTATGAACTTCTTCTGTGCCAGTAATCCGGCAATGGCAACCTGCCCGACGATAGGAATAAAACGGCTCAAAATCAGAACAATACCACACGTATAATTCCAGAAATAAGTATTATCGCCCAAGCCTTCGAAACCGGAACCGTTATTGGCGGCACAAGAAGTGTACTCATAAAGTTGCTCGCTCAAGCCATGGAATCTAAATTATTCAACCAACCGCCTTCACCCACCATCAAACCGCTGATAAACACTGTAATGATAATAAATGTATAGTAATTCATCCATCCTACACCCACACCTCCAAACCAGGTATTAATCTGCATGTTCAGCATCTCCATCATTCCGGAAAGCGGCATAGTTGAATCATGCATACCATTCACAGAGCCATTAGAGGTAACAGTAGTCGTAATACTCCAAAGAGCTGTTGCACCGGCACCCAAACGAACTTCTTTGCCTTCCATTGCACCATTATCCTGCGCAATGCCCAATTCATCGATACGTGGATTCCCCCCCATTTCCTGACTGACATTAATACAGACACCTACCAGATAAGCAAAAAGCATGACTCCGAATATGCTATAAGCCAACTTCTTTCTGCGGGTATAAAATCCCAGCGCAAATACCATTGCCATCGGGATAATCAGGATAGACCAACATTCTACCATATTAGTAAGATAAGTCGGGTTTTCCAACGGATGAGAGGAGTTTACACCAAAGTAACCACCACCATTCGTTCCTAATTGTTTGATAGGAACAATCGCAGCCGTAGGACCTTGAGAAACCATCTGTTCCTGGCCTTCAAGAGTCGTGACTTTCATCTTGCCGTCAAATCCCATCGGAGTCCCTTGGAGAATCAGGATAAAACCTACAACCAGAGAAAGAGGCAATAAAATACGTGTGCAGCTAACTACAAGGAATTGCCAGAAGTTACCAATCGTTTTGGTTGTTTTTGCAGCAATACTCTTCATGATACCTGCCATAGCAGCCATACCCGTTGCAGCAGTAATAAACTGGAAAAGCATGATGACGAACAATTGTGTAAAATAAGTCAATCCGCTCTCGCCGCTATAGTGCTGCAAGTTACAGTTCACCATAAAACTGATACAGGTATTGAATGCCTGATCCGGAGTCTGCGGTCCGTTGCCGTCCGGATTTAAGGGCAGCCATCCTTGTGAAACCAAGAGTACCATTCCCCAGAAAAACCAGAAAGCATTCAAAATCAACAATGCTTTCAGGAATTGTTTCCAGTTCATTTCTTCATTGGGGTCGATTCCACAAACTTTATAAATGACTCTTTCGATAGGAGCCATAAAATCAGACCAGGTCTTTTCTCCTCTGTAGACCTTAGCAATGTATTTTCCCAGTGGATAAGCCAGAATCACCATCAAGGCTATCTGAACAACCACGCCTAAAATTTCTGTATTCATATACTTTTTACCTTAAACTGTGTGTGTTACTTTAAAACTTTTCGGGTTTGACGAGCACGTACATCAAATAACCGAAGATCGCAATACCTAATACGAATAATGCTGTGTACATAATCAATTCTCCTCCTTTTCTTTAAATATTCTCAAACCAGTCTACACATTTCCAGAATAGCCAGAAACAAGCGAAACCGCTTAACAGGCAGAAAATAAATGATAATGTAATTTCCATGTTTTTTCTTTTAAGTGATTATTATTAGTTTTACTTGCCAGTCTTTATGCCAAATGCGTGCCACAAAAGCAAGAAAACACATAACATGCTAATATCCAGAAAGTTATAAACATCTCACAGAATATCTATCCTTACAAGAAACCCTTCCATTTTGAAAAAGGATTCTATTTTGAAAAGGTTAGTACTTTTCGGCAATTTCTGAAAGAGAAAAAACAAAGGATTTTTCAAATTGGAAGGTTATTTCCATTTTGGGAAGGTAGAATATATAAGAAGCTTTTTATAACCTACTGAAAACAAGCGGCTAACCACTCTTATACAATAATTGGTATACGCTTTGCCTATAAACAGATATGAAACTTTATATTATTGCAAACAGATTACCTGTCAAAGTAGCCGGCACAAACGGTAAATTCGCATTTTCGCGTAGCGAAGGCGGACTGGCAACAGGTTTGGATTCTCTCCAGACTTCTTATGAGAAGCACTGGATAGGTTGGCCCGGCGTATGTACAGACAACGAAAAAAAGACCGTCAAGAAATGAATGAGAAGTTACAGGAAATGAATTTTCACCCGGTCTTCTTATCGGAAAAGCAAATTCAGAACTATTACGAAGGATATAGCAATAGTACCCTCTGGCCTTTATGCCATTATTTTTACGCCTATACCTTATATAAAAAATGTTTTTGGCACTCCTATCAGCAGGTCAACCAACTTTTCTGTGATGAGATTTGCCGGCTGGTACGTCCCGGAGACAAGGTGTGGATACAAGACTATCAACTGATGTTACTTCCGGGTATGTTGCGAAAAATATATCCGGAACTCTGCATTGGCTATTTCCACCATATCCCGTTCCCGTCCTACGAGCTTTTCCGTATCCTGCCGGAACGTGCCGAGATACTGAAAGGCTTATTAGGAGCCGACTTCATTGCTTTCCACACCCACGACTATATGCGTCATTTCATCAGTGCTGTAGAACGTGTATTACATCTCGATTTTAAATTGGATGAAGTACAGATCAACAACCGGGTGACCAGAGTAGAGGCATTACCAATGGGAATCAACTATGAATCTTATCATAAGGCCTCGGAAAATAAAAGAAGTGCACCAAGCTATTGAACGTACCCGGAAACTTTTCGGCGAGCATAAACTGATCCTGTCAGTAGACAGACTGGATTACAGTAAAGGCATATTGCACCGTCTTCGTGGCTTTGCCACCTTCCTCGAACATCATGCTGAATATCACGGCAAAGTGACTCTGGCAATGGTCATTGTCCCCTCACGCGACCATGTAGGCAGTTATGCAGAATTAAAAACAAAAATCGACGAAGAGATCGGCTCCATTAACGGACACTACTCCACAATGGACTGGACTCCCGTCTGCTACTTCTACCATGGCTTCTCGCTGGAAGAACTGACTGCCATGTATTATGTGGCCGACATAGCTTTCATCAGCCCGCTACGTGACGGAATGAATCTGGTAGCCAAAGAATACGTAGCTACCAAATGCGACAATCCCGGTGTACTTATCCTTAGCGAAATGGCAGGTGCCGCCGTAGAATTGACGGACGCTATCCAAATCAACCCGAACGATACAGAACAAATAGAGCATGCTATCTGCCAGGCACTTGAAATGCCCGAAGAAGATCAAAGGGCACGTTTACAACGAATGCAAAAGCCATTTTATCCGTACAGACAGTCAACAAATGGGCAGCCGACTTTATCAACGGACTGAATACGACGTGTATGAAAAATGATATGTTACGGAAAAAACGTATCGTGCCCACCACTATCGCCCAAATCAAGCTCAAGTACAACCAGGCAAAACAACGCCTGATATTGCTGGATTACGACGGTACACTGACAGCACTCAAGCCACGTCCCGAGGATGCCCAACCTACACCGGAACTCATTTCTATTCTACAACAACTAGCTAGCGATCCCGCCAATCATATTGTTATCAATAGCGGGCGGGATCACTTTATTCTGGAAAAGTGGTTTGGCCTCCTTCCCGTATCTATGGCTGCCGAACACGGAGCATTCTATAAAGAAAACGGGGTTTGGCACATAAAAAGATTAAGAAGACAGAATGGGGGACAGGACTTCTTTCTATCCTGCAAATGTTTGTAGACCGTACTCCCCGTTCCCATCTGGAAGTGAAGGAAACTGCCCTGGCATGGCATTATCGTGAAAGTGACGCATGGCTCGGCACATTAAGAGCCCAACAACTCGTCAATGCACTGGTTTCGATCTGTACTCGGCAAAAACTGCAAATTCTACAAGGGAACAAAGTGGTTGAAGTCAAATCACCGGATTGCAACAAAGGCTCGGAAGTAGAGCGTTTGCTGGCTAACAGACGTTATGATTTCGTTATGGCAATGGGAGATGACACAACGGACGAAGATATGTTTCAGGCATTGCCGATGAGCGCTATCGCCATTAAAATAGGTAGCGTATCCGAAGCCGCCAACTATCAACCTGTCTGCCCAATCTGACGTACTTCCTTTCTTACGGTCTTTACTAGGCAAACAAAAACTGCCGACAAAACGAAGGAAGTATTCAGAAGAATCGCCTGACTTTCGCTTTCGACTTTCTCAAAGATTATTAAAAACTCAATAAAAAGCAATCAATATGAATAATTTAAATTATGGAGTGATAGGTAACTGCCGAACGGCAGCTCTCATTTCGCAGAACGGAAATATCGAATGGCTCTGTTTTCCCGATTTCGATTCTCCTTCTATTTTGCCAGTATGCTCGACCGGGAGAAAGGAGGAGCTTTCGGATTCGAAGTTTCCGGAGACTATCGCATCACACAAAATTATGTCCCCCACCAATATTCTTTCTACCCAATTCTCCTCCGATGAAGGAGAATTCGTAGTGCTCGACTATATGCCCCCTGCTATCGTTCACAAGAGCGCAGGGACAAGTGATCCTTAATATCACTCCACAGTATATCGAATCCTACTGCTCCTTTGACAACAAGGACAGACAATATTTATATGCTTCCCTGTCTCTTCAGGACATCAAAGAGAAAAAAGAAATCATTCTTGAGAAAGACGAATTTCTCCTGCTCTCCTATAACGAGAAAGTGATCCCAATCGACATAGAAAGGGAGAAAATAGAATATTGCCGTACGCTGGTATATTGGCTGAACTGGACAGACAGAAGCAAGAAATACACTCTATATATGACGTAATCGAACGGAGTTTATTGGTTCTGAAACTAATGTCCTACCACAACGGAGCTGTGCTGGCAGCACTAACGACAAGCCTTCCGGAAGCTGTAGGAGAAGTGCGGAACTGGGACTATCGTTTCTGCTGGCTTCGGGATGCTTCCATGTCCATCGAAACCATGTTTCAAATCGGACATACCGGTGCAGCCAAACGCTTTATGAAAATTTATCCAATCCACATTCGTTTCCAAACATGATTATCAAATTATGTATGGCATCCGGGGCGAGCACCAACTAACCGAAGTGATACTCGACCATCTATCCGGTTATAAGAACTCCAAACCTGTACGAATAGGAAATGATGCATACCATCAGAAACAAAACGACTCTTTTGGTTACCTGATGGACCTGATTTACCAATATTATCGCCTCATGCCCGGCACACTGGATGAAATTGAAGACATGTGGGAAATGGTAAAGACCATTTTAGCAAAAGTAGTAGAAAACTGGAGAAAGCCCGATAAGGGAATCTGGGAGATCCGGGGCGAAGGACAGCACTTTGTTTCTTCCAAAGTGATGTGTTGGGTAGCTTTAGATCGCGGAGCTAAAATCGCTCAAATGCTTAACAAATATAATTATAGCGAACGTTGGCAACTGGAAGCCGAAAAATAAAGAAAGATGTGATGAAATATGGCTGAATAAGGAACTTCAAAGCTTCACACAGACATATAATAATCAAGCAATGGATTCCTCATTACTATTGATGGAACCCTATGGATTTATAGAAGCAGATGATATACGCTATCATAAAACAGTGGAAGCAGTCAAGAAAGCCCTTTTCCATAAAGGACTTATGTATCGCTATAACAGCAAAGACGATTTTGGGTTGCCTACTTCTGCTTTTACGATTTGTACATTCTGGCTTATACGGGCATTGTTTGTAACCGGCCATAAAGAAGAAGCACGCTGCCTGTTTGACGAAGTTCTGAAATATTCCAATCACCTCGGATTGTTTAGTGAAGATATTGATTTCGAAACCAAAGAACAGTTGGGCAACTTCCCGCAGGCATATTCACATCTAGCATTAGTAAATACAGCTATTTTATTTGCAGAAGAAGAGAAGAGGTTATCTTTTATCCGGCCTTAGAGAAGGCCCCTAATTCAGAAGTGATAAAAAAAACAGAAAGTCCCTTGACTCAAAATGAATCAAGGGGCTTCTCTAAAAACGGCGGCTACCTACTCTCCCACTGTTACGCAGTACCATCGGCGTGACGAGGCTTCTATAACCACCTGAAGAAGGTTATGACATGATGAAAAGTAAAATTTCAGTGTCTAGCAAGCTAAACGTATATACCCAACCGGTACATATTTGAAAGAAAGTGAACGGGCAATTAGTAATGCTCGGCTTTGATGTTACCACCTTTACACCTGCATCCTATCAACGTCATCGTCTTTGACGACCCTAAGAAATCTAATCTTGTGGCTGGCTTCGTACTTAGATGCTTTCAGCACTTATCCAATCCCGACTTAGATACCCAGCGATGCACCTGGCGGCACAACTGGTAAACCAGAGGTCAGTCCAACACGGTCCTCTCGTACTAGTGTCAGAGCCACGCAAATTTCATACGCCCACGATAGATAGAGACCGAACTGTCTCACGACGTTCTGAACCCAGCTCGCGTGCCACTTTAATGGGCGAACAGCCCAACCCTTGGGACCTTCTCCAGCCCCAGGATGTGACGAGCCGACATCGAGGTGCCAAACCCCTCCGTCGATATGAGCTCTTGGGAGGGATCAGCCTGTTATCCCCGGAGTACCTTTTATCCTTTGAGCGATGTCCCTTCCATACGGAAACACCGGATCACTATGCTCTAGTTTCCTACCTGCTCGACTTGTCTGTCTCCCAGTCAAGCGCCCTTATGCCATTACACTCTGCGGACGGTTACCAATCGTCCTGAGGGCACCTTTAGAAGCCTCCGTTACTCTTTTGGAGGCGACCACCCCAGTCAAACTACCCACCAAACAGTGTCCTCGCATCTACGAGTTAGAACTCAAATAATCAAAGGGCCGTATTTCAACAGCGACTCCACAAATACTGGCGTACCTGCTTCAAAGTCTCCGGCCTATCCTACACATCAATTACCCAAATTCAATGTTAAGCTATAGTAAAGGTTCACGGGGTCTTTTCGTCCCATCGCGGGTAATCGGCATCTTCACCGATACTACAATTTCACTGAGCTCACGGTTGAGACAGTGTCCAGATCATTACACCATTCGTGCAGGTCGGAACTTACCCGACAAGGAATTTCGCTACCTTAGGACCGTTATAGTTACGGCCGCCGTTTACTGGGGCTTCAATTCAATGCTTCTCTTGCGATGACATCTCCTCTTAACCTTCCAGCACCGGGCAGGTGTCAGGCTGTATACGTAATCTTTCAATTTAGCACAGCCCTGTGTTTTTGTTAAACAGTTGCCTGGACCTATTCTCTGCGCCCAACTCTCGTTGGGACCCTTTATCCCGAAGTTACAGGGTCAATTTGCCTAGTTCCTTAACCGTGAATCACTCAAGCGCCTTAGTATATTCAACCCGACTACGTGTGTCCGTTTGCGGTACGGGTACCTTAAAGATTAAGTTTAGCGGATTTTCTTGGGAGTATGCTTACACGCACTATTACCTTATTCCGAAGAATTTGGTATACTATCAGGTTCGACTCTCTTTGTGGATTTGCCTGCAAAGATCAACATCTACACCCTTCAACGGACTATTCCGTCAGTCCGCGGCGCTGTCACTCCTCCGTCTCCACGTCACTCCTTAAGGTAGTACAGGAATATTAACCTGTTCTGCCATCGGCCTCACCGTTCGGCTGAGCCTTAGGACCCGACTAACCCTGATCCGATTAGCGTTGATCAGGAAACCTTAGTCTTTCGGCGAGGGGGTTTCTCACCCCCTTTATCGTTACTTATACCTACATTTGCTTTTCCACACGCTCCAGCAAAGCTCACGCTTCACCTTCGACGCAGAGTGGAATGCTCCCCTACCGATCATTACTGATCCCATAGCTTCGGTAAATTGCTTAATGCCCGATTATTATCCACGCCAAACTCCTCGACTAGTGAGCTGTTACGCACTCTTTAAATGAATGGCTGCTTCCAAGCCAACATCCTAGCTGTCTTAGCAATCTGACTTCGTTAGTTCAACTTAGCAATTATTTCGGGACCTTAGCTGATGGTCCGGATTCTTCTCCTTTAGGACATGGACCTTAGCACCCATGCCCTCACTCCTGGGATCGAACTACTGCGCATTCGGAGTTTATCAAGACTTGATAGGCGGTGAAGCCCTCGCATCTTATCAGTCGCTCTACCTCACAGTAGTAATTCCCAAGGCTGCACCTAAATGCATTTCGGGGAGTACGAGCTATCTCCAAGTTTGATTAGCCTTTCACCCCCACCCTCAGTTCATCCGGAAGCTTTTCAACGCTTATCGGTTCGGTCCTCCAGTTAGTGTTACCTAACCTTCAACCTGACCAAGGGTAGATCACTTGGTTTCGCGTCTACTCCTTCCGACTAATCGCCCTGTTAAGACTCGCTTTCGCTTCGGCTACACATTTTGAAATGCTTAACCTTGCCGGAAAAAGTAACTCGTAGGTTCATTATGCAAAAGGCACGCCGTCACTGCTTACGCAGCTCCGACCGCTTGTAGGCGCACGGTTTCAGGGACTATTTCACTCTTCTATTCGAAGTGCTTTTCACCTTTCCTTCACAGTACTGGTTCGCTATCGGTCTCTCGGGAGTATTTAGCCTTACCGGATGGTCCCGGCAGATTCACGCAAGATTCCTCGTGTCCCGCGCTACTCAGGATACCACTACGCTTCATTTAGCTTCGAATACCGGACTATCACCGTCTATGGTCCCATTTTCCAAAGGGTTCTTCTCACTAAACTTCTTGCGATATCGTGGTCCTACAACCCCAATATTGCCGTAACAACATTGGTTTGGGCTAATCCCCGTTCGCTCGCCACTACTAGGGGAATCATTATTATTTTCTTTTCCTACAGGTACTAAGATGTTTCAGTTCCCTGCGTTAGCCTCTTGCTATGCAAGATGTCATTCCTTCAGAATGACGGGTTGTCCCATTCGGAAATCTTCGGATCAAAGGTTATTTGCACCTGCCCGAAGCTTATCGCAGCTTATCACGTCCTTCATCGCCTCCGAGAGCCAAGGCATCCGCCATGCGCCCTTGCTTACTTTCTTTCAAACGTTTTATTCTCGTACTGGTATTGGTAGTGGAATTGCTTCCTTCTATCAATATTGCATACTCGAACACGTACGGTTTGATATATACTTTTAGCTCTTACTTTAATTTTACTTTTTGTACATCATGTCAAAGATCGTTTCTCTTTTTCAGAGAGAGTGGAGAATAACGGATTCGAACCGTTGACCCTCTGCGTGCAAGGCAGATGCTCTAGCCAGCTGAGCTAATCCCCCAAGAGGTTGTTCAAGAATGTTGTTTTTAGTTTTTAGCTTTTAGCTTTCCCTGTTCCTCATTCTTGAGCTTGGTAGTCCCAGGCAGAGTTGAACTGCCGACCTCTACATTATCAGTGTAGCGCTCTAACCAACTGAGCTATAGGACTAGTTCAACCTTGTCTACCTGATGTTAGACTCGGCTTCTTTTTTCTCTTGTTTATCTCTATCTATACTTCTATAGATGGTTGATCTATATGTTATAAATAAACAAGTACCAGTAGTACAATAAACAGAACCTTTAAAGTCACTATTTTTAACGATGGCCGTTTTACATTATTCATGTAGAATTGCATCGTCTTACGACATCGCTCCAGAAAGGAGGTGTTCCAGCCGCACCTTCCGGTACGGCTACCTTGTTACGACTTAGCCCCAATTACCAGTTTTACCCTAGGACGCTCCTTGCGGTTACGTACTTCAGGTACCCCCGGCTTTCATGGCTTGACGGGCGGTGTGTACAAGGCCCGGGAACGTATTCACCGCGCCATGGCTGATGCGCGATTACTAGCGAATCCAGCTTCACGAAGTCGGGTTGCAGACTTCGATCCGAACTGAGAGAGGTTTTTGGGATTAGCATCCTGTCACCAGGTAGCTGCCTTCTGTACCCCCCATTGTAACACGTGTGTAGCCCCGGACGTAAGGGCCGTGCTGATTTGACGTCATCCCCACCTTCCTCACATCTTACGACGGCAGTCTCTCTAGAGTCCTCAGCATGACCTGTTAGTAACTAAAGATAAGGGTTGCGCTCGTTATGGCACTTAAGCCGACACCTCACGGCACGAGCTGACGACAACCATGCAGCACCTTCACATTTGCCTTACGGCTAAACTGTTTCCAAATTATTCAAATGCAATTTAAGCCCGGGTAAGGTTCCTCGCGTATCATCGAATTAAACCACATGTTCCTCCGCTTGTGCGGGCCCCCGTCAATTCCTTTGAGTTTCACCGTTGCCGGCGTACTCCCCAGGTGGAATACTTAATGCTTTCGCTTGGCCGCTTACTGTATATCGCAAACAGCGAGTATTCATCGTTTACTGTGTGGACTACCAGGGTATCTAATCCTGTTTGATACCCACACTTTCGAGCATCAGTGTCAGTAACAGTCTAGTGAGCTGCCTTCGCAATCGGAGTTCTTCGTGATATCTAAGCATTTCACCGCTACACCACGAATTCCGCCCACCTCTACTGTACTCAAGACTGCCAGTTTCAACTGCAATTTTACGGTTGAGCCGCAAACTTTCACAACTGACTTAACAATCCACCTACGCTCCCTTTAAACCCAATAAATCCGGATAACGCTCGGATCCTCCGTATTACCGCGGCTGCTGGCACGGAGTTAGCCGATCCTTATTCATATGGTACATACAAAATTCCACACGTGGAATACTTTATTCCCATATAAAAGAAGTTTACGACCCATAGAGCCTTCATCCTTCACGCTACTTGGCTGGTTCAGGCTCTCGCCCATTGACCAATATTCCTCACTGCTGCCTCCCGTAGGAGTTTGGACCGTGTCTCAGTTCCAATGTGGGGGACCTTCCTCTCAGAACCCCTATCCATCGTAGTCTTGGTGGGCCGTTACCCCGCCAACAAACTAATGGAACGCATCCCCATCGATAACCGAAATTCTTTAATAGTAAATATCATGCGGTTTTCGTATGCTATCCGGATATTAATCTTTCTTTCGAAAGGCTATTCCGGAGTTATCGGCAGGTTGGATACGTGTTACTCACCCGTGCGCCGGTCGCCATCTTCAGTTTGCAAGCAAACTAAAATGCTGCCCCTCGACTTGCATGTGTTAAGCCTGTAGCTAGCGTTCATCCTGAGCCAGGATCAAACTCTTCATTGTAAAAGTATCTTATCATCGGTTAAGATGACTTTTTGCTCTGTTCAGGACGCCGTAAATTTATTGACCTTATTCAAATACCTATTAGTCTTAATTGTATCACTACTATAAGACAAGTATTGACGGTTCTATTTTTTCTTGTACTACTTGTATTGTTTATCAATATTTCAAAGAACATCCTGCTTTCGTTTAAAAGCGGGTGCAAAGGTAAGAGGCTTTATTTTAACTACCAAACTTTTTCGGAAGTTTTTTTTTATTTTTTCTTTTTACTCGTTTCTCTGGCTCTCTATGCGAAAGGGAAAGAAGGTATGAAAGAATAACTCTTGCCGTTTTCTTTGCGAATCGGACTGCAAAGATAAGAACTTTAGTTATTATACTCCAAACTTTTCGGAAGTTTTTTTTGTTCTTTTCTTTAAGTGAGATCTCGCTTTTTCACTAAGTCAATTCGGCAAGGCTTTCTTCTCTTGGAAAGCGGGTGCAAAAGTACACCCTTTTAGTATACACTCCAAATATATTAAACTCTTTTTTCTAATTATTTTTTGAATACATTTGCTAAAGTGCTGATCATTTCTCATATTCTCATAGCCGTTAAATACCAATCAACTATATATAAATCAAATGCATAACACTATGAAATACTATTCAAAACGGCATTTCTCATAGTATTACCAGCGTTTTATCCATAAAACAACGTATTTCTCATAGATTTTCATCACTTTCAAAAACATTTCTCATTTTTCGATTCCAAATACTTTTTTACTTGTTTTTGCAGAATTCAAGTTATTCTTCGACAAAACCGTAATACAGGTTAGCATGGACTTGCAACGAAACACGCAGTAAAAAAAGAGTCTACTACAAGGCAAAGGAAGCATCAGACTATTATGAAGTCAAGCCAAGCTAGAGATGTAATCAGGTAATACTTAAATAATAGATTATAAAATGGACATGCGGAGTATAAAGAGTAGACATTAGCATATTTATGTATAAGCAGCCATATCGTTCCACTAGGTGGAAAAGGTCCACTAGAGTGAAAGACAGTACCGTTCACTAGAGTGCAATGATCTGTATTCAGTAAATGTTCCTCTTTCTAAAAAATCAAGAGAAAAGCTTTGCTTTACGTGAGCTTTTCTCTTGATTTTTTCGTTCAACTCTCCCAATCTTCTATCTTTTTTGTATAATATTGTTTACATATTCTTGTTTTTCCTTCCCCCCCTTGCATTATGTACATGTCTTTTTAGGGGAAGTTAAAACCTCTCCTGTTTTTCCTGTTATTTTAGTCAGATTATGCTGCCTTTCTTTTTTTCTTTTCGACCTTTTCTATCATACATACCGCATTGGCTGTATGTATCCCATCCCAAAAAATCCAAAGTACTTCCGTTTTTCCTGTTTCTAGCTTTTATCCTGGCCAATGAGTAATGTTGTTTCTGCGTTCCAAAATTTCCTTCCAGGCGGGTAGCTCTTTCACGGCTGAGTTCCGACCGTAAGATCTTACGAAGCGGCTCATCTTTGGCAGCTCTGCCCTTACGCTTAAAGGAAGTACTTATATGATATTTTGTACAAAATTTCCGGTTGGCATTATTGGCATAGATTGAATCCGCCGCAAGCGCCTTAACCCTAACCCCGGTCAGTTGTTGTTGCAAATGAATACAGTCTTTCAAACGTACTCCTTCGTTAAAAGCCTTAAAGGAGATATGTTCTATAAAGGAGATTCCGTCTATCTGTATATTGTTGACTTTGGCTCGAATTCAACGGATTTGGTTTCCTTGCCTCTGATAATGGGGCGAAGGTAATGCCGGTCGATACTCACGATACGGTTGGACACTTTTTTTTGCCTGCAAATAAATCTTCCCTTTCTCAAGGACTGTCTGTATGACCGAGAAACGTCTTTGGTAATCAGAGGATAGTGTAAGCCTGTTCCTGTAGGATGAATGAAGCTGCTCCAGCTGGTCAAGTAACTTTCCAATAACTGAAGTAACCTTCGTGTAATCATACGAGTCTGTGATTTCTTGCGTTTACGCAGTTTGCTATAAGCAAGATAGGCACGGCGTACATCAAGATACTTGTTACGGGGACGTTGTATGTGCAAGGTCTGGCAATGTTTGCAAGATGACGATGAAGCCATACAATACCTTCCCATAAGAGTTTGGCATCAGTAGGAAACGCAGATGACTTTCATAACAGGTGGCATCGGTCATACAGACATGAAGGTTCTCAAGATAAGGTTTCCAATGATCGGCAAGAATGAGCTGGAGGGACTCAATATCAAGGCGATCCGCTAGTTCCTGACGAATTGCACTGACGATTTTAGGATTGGTTAGTGGATGAAGCGGATCAATCTGAACACCACAAAATAACTGGTAATGAATATTACCGTTTAAATGCTCAATCAGTTGTGCATCGGAAAAGTTGGTATAGGACTTCAAGACCATCAAGGCTATTTTACCTTCGGGAGAAAAATAACTTTTACGACCAAAAGCAGAGGACTTCAAATGCATTTGTCGGGCCAGTTCCGAGAAAGGGAACAGAGCATGGAGTCGACCTAATTCACTCGTTGCAAAACTTTGACGATATTTTTTTAGCATATCGAACTCGGTAAAACCTAAACAAGGTTCGATTTCTGAGATTTTTTGTATCTTTACCATGTGTTTTTATTTTAGATTACCCCCGTTTTGGCCGTCAAACCGTTTTTTGGGGGGAATGCTTAAAGATACAAAAAAGGCAACTAACTCGCAATGAAAGGAATCCGATTGGATCCATATACCGTATACCTAACGAGCAAAATTCCTCTTCAGTTGTTATTCATACATAAACATATTCTATACAATAAAAATAATATCATGGAGAAAAATATTTTTCAGTTAGATAATGAGCAGCTCAAAAGAAATTGCTCGCTCATTTAAAGCGAAAGTAGAAGAAGGTTTGAACACTGAAAATGCAGAGATACAATGCATTCCAACTTTTATCACTCCGAAAGCAAGTGGTATCAATGGCAAATCATTAGTACTCGACTTGGGAGGAACGAATTACCGGGTAGCAATCGTTGACTTCAGTAAAGTTCCTCCAACTATTCACCCCAACAATGGTTGGAAGAAAGACATGTCGGTTATGAAATCTCCCGGCTATACCCGAGAGGAGTTGTTCAAAGAAATGGCAGATATGATAACCGGAATAAAACGGGAAAAAGAGATGCCAATTGGATATTGTTTTTCTTATCCGACAGAGTCCGTCCCAGGTGGAGATGCCAAACTGCTACGTTGGACAAAAGGAGTAGATATAAAAGAGATGATCGGAGAAGTTGTTGGAAAACCTTTGCTCGACTATCTGAATGAAAGAAATAAAATCAAGTTTACGAACATAAAAGTGCTCAATGACACTGTTGCCAGTTTATTTGCCGGACTTACCGACAGTAGTTACGATGCGTATATAGGTCTGATTGTAGGAACAGGCACCAATATGGCAACTTTTATTCCGGCTGACAAAATTAAAAAATTAAATCCGTCACATAAAGTAGATGGATTGATTCCCGTCAATCTGGAATCCGGCAATTTTCATCCGCCGTTCCTCACTGCAGTAGATAATACAATGGATGGAATCTCCGGGAATCCGGGAAAACAACGTTTCGAAAAAGCTGTATCCGGTATGTACCTGGGAGATATTCTAAAAGCAACTTTCCCATTGGAGGAGTTCGAAGAAAAGTTTGATGCACAAAAGCTCACCTCTATTATGAACTATCCCGATATTTATAAGGAGGTGTATGTAGAAGTAGCACAGTGGATATATAGTAGATCAGCACAGTTAGTTGCAGCTTCACTGACAGGGCTTATCATGTTGTTGAAGTCATACAACAAGAATATACGAAAAATTTGCCTGGTTGCAGAAGGCAGCCTTTTTTGGAGCAAGAACAGAAAAGACAAGAACTATAACATGATTGTCATGGAAAAATTACGGGAGCTTTTCAGTTTGTTTGGTTTGGAAGATGTAGAGGTTGATATCAAAAGCATGAATAATGCCAATTTGATAGGGACAGGTATTGCGGCTTTATCCTGACACCTCCCTGCCTATCATCGTCATTACAGGGTGATCCTCCCAATCGACTTGCTTATAAGAATCTGACAGGAATGTGCCAGAACTCTCTTTTTAATGTAATAGCCCTCGCTACAGATAGTTGTAACGAGGGTTATTCTTCGTTTATAAAGATTTGCACGCACCCTTATCTAACCTATTGCAAATATATCAAATCTATTTCAAGATTTAATAGACAATGTAGTGTGTAAAAGTGGTTGTTTACTTAATCTTCAAAGCAAAACCACCTCCGGGTGCCAAATGAATCTTCAACTTACTGTCATTTTTATCCGGATGGATTCACATTTATAATCACGCCCGATCCGGTGAGCATTTGCTCCGTCTTTAAACAATGTAGCGTCATACGTCTTACCACCCAGGAAAGAGCAATCCACTTCGATGTCACGTGCCGTCCAATTGGTAATTCCACCTACATACCAGACATTTCCTGCTCGGCGTGCCGTTACGATGTACTCTCCCATTTTACCATCAAGCACGATACTTTCATCCCATACGGTCGGAATATTAGCAATAAATTCTGTTGATTCCGGTTCGCGCATATAGTTGCTCGGCGTATCACACAACATATTAAAAGGAGATTCAAATACAACGTACAGAGCAAGTTGGCGACAACGAGTTCCCTGGCTCATAGGTTCCGAGTTACAAGGATAATAGTTACCTTTCGAAGCATTACGCATCGCCCCTTGCGTGTAATCCATCGGGCCGGATACTTGACGTGTGAAAGGAAGCATCACGTCATACTTCACCTGATCGACTGAAGCCGGACTCCATTTCATCTGTTCCAGACCATTGACGCCTTCAAAATTCAACACATTCGGATAGGTACGATTCATACCGGCCAGCTTGTGCGTTCCGTGCAGGTCGAGAATCAGTTTGTATTTAGCACACATTTCGGCAGCCCGATAATTGAAGGCAGTCATAAGCTGATCGTCACGATCCATAAAGTCGACCTTGAAACCTTTTACACCCATGTCGGCATAATGACGGCACACATTTTCCATATCACGGTCAAATGCATGATAACCGGCCCAAAGGATGATACCTACATTTTTAGAAGCTGCGTAATCTACCAGTTCTTTCAGATTAATCTCTTTCACCACTTGCATCAAATCCGCTTGCAGGTTCACTGCCCAGCCTTCGTCAAGTATCACATACTCTATACCGTTTGCCGAAGCGAAGTCTATATATGCCTTATAAGTCGGATTATTTACTCCGGTCACAAAATCAACGCCATCCAGATTCCAGTCGTTCCACCAATCCCATGCCACTTTTCCGGGTTTGATCCATGAAAGATCCGTCAGACGGGAAGGGGCAGCCAACAAATAGCTCAAGTTACTTGCTGCCAAATCCTTATCGGAAGTGGTAACAATGCTCATGCGCCACGGGAAATTCCGGGGTTTATCTACTTTGGCAATGTAAGCTTCATGTTCTTTCACCAACATTTGAAGTTGATTGTGTCCGCCTTGCACCATCTTCTTGGGATAGGGAGCGAAACGACCCGTCAACCGATTTTCTCCTTCAGCAGCAGACAAATAAAGACCGGGGTAATTCTCCAAACTGGATTCTGTGATACAAATCTTAACACCTTCACCAGCATCCACAACTAACGGCAGAAACATCAAACGTTTTTTATTCAGTTTCGACAATGGATCGGTCGTATAAGTATTCTCGAAAGAATTGAAATATTGGGAGTCATAATCACCGTCCTTTCCTGTTTTTACATATGGCACAGAAGCTATCATATCGGATGGAAAATGATAATCCACCGTTTCATCCACCACGTTGAAAGGTTTCTTCGAACGGCTGACAAAACGATAAGCAATGCCATCATCGTATGCACGAAACTCTACATTCCAGTCTTTTTTAAACCGGAGAGTCAACTCATTATAATGGTCTCTTAATTCACCGGCACGATAGAAAGGAGAAGGAATCACCTGATCTACTTTTTTTCCGGAAGTGCCGGACAACTTCGCTTTCTCTCCCCAGACTTCTCCGTTATCCAATGTCATCGAAATCGGAGAAGGAGCAAGAATCTGCCGTCCGCTACAGTAGATGTCATAAGTCAGCTTGTCACTAACAGTAATGGTTGATTGAAGCTTTCCATCCGGAGAGTTTAAGGTAAACTGCTTTTGTGCCTGTACCGTAAGCGTACATGCGACAACACATAAGAATAATAAAATCTTCAGTTTTTTCATGGTTTTAATTATAGTAGTTATCAAATTATAGAAGAACGATACAAAAATAAAATAATATAGTATAGCAACCTATATGAAAACTAAAAAAACAGAGATAAAAAAGAATACGTAATCCTATCTTTTTCCTGTCAGGGATTGAATACAATCGACTTCTTCCTGCTGATAAGGTACTCCAGTAGGACGATAGATATCATGAAACCATAATTCCGGTTCTTCACCCGACGGAATAACGTCATCCCAGGCAAAAATAGTATTTGTCTTTTCCTGCAACAAATCCCCAATTGATGGCGCCTACCTTTTCTTTTTTTCATCAAAGGAAGAACATTACAAAAGCGGCTGTCATTGCGACGGGCCATATATTCGGTACAGATCAACGGACGGTTAAGCATCTTCAGAAATTTGATACATTCGCCATGCCGTTCCTCATTATCGTAATTATGATAAGAGATAATGTCCGAATGATTCAGCATAAATGCATTCAGAACATTCTTGCGGGAAGAATTATAGTCCCAGATACCGGCAGTAATCGGTTGTGACGGTTTACAATCGCGCACCCAACGAAAAGACATTCGTCAATAAGGGCAAAGAAGTTTCCTCGTGTTTACTATTTCCGGGTTCATTATACAAATCCCACATCAATATCCGATCATCATGAGCGTAAGTGCGTACAATATCTTTTTGATATACTCTTGTAGAAAAGGATACAAAGTCAGTGTCTTTACGCAAACTACACGAAGGGTCCTGCCCAGCCGGAATTATGAACTCCCGGCTTCGGCTCCGGTTGTTTGCCATAAGCCGACCTGGATTCCAACAATCATCAAAGAACACAAACATAGGACGGATTGAATACTTCCGACAAATATTCAAAGAATTCATCCACACGTTTTTTCATTCCTGTTGCATCATTTTGCCATACAACACTGCTCAAGAAAACGCGTAAGGTATTAAAGCCCAGTTCATTCCACACCACTAAAAAGAATAAAAACACAACATTCATTTATTTTTTTCATGCTATTTTCAATTGGTTCGTTTATTTGATTATTTATGCCTGTCGTCTGACTGCACTGCCGATCAATATCTCCGCCTCATCGGGAATGGCTATTTCCTGAATGTCCGATGTATAATTCAAGGCGATGTAAAAACCGTCACGCCATTCCTTCACTACTCCGTATAGTAAATCTTCAGTTGGTACGCCGGCTTCCTTATATACACGACGTACTACTTCTTTCTCCAATTTCCCGTCATCGGTATCCGTTCCGATATAGGTGGCCGTTCCTTTACCCAGCCTACGGTGTATCACGGAAGCAGCTCCCTTATAAAACTGGTCCGCATACACAGCCCACACATCTGTTCCGGCAGACGGGGTTAGTACGTCCGCCCAATTGTTCCAGGCGTATTCCATGCCGAAATCTACTTTTCCGTAGAGATTGTGAGGCAGATGGTCATAGTACAAGCTGTTTATTCCGGCCAGTTGATGAATAGGAGCCGCTAAAGGAGCCTCCCACAGTTTGGCATTACGGTCTTTCTGCCCGGTACGGCAGGTCAGAATCAGATGTCCTCCATTCTTCACGTATTCAGTCCAACGTTCTACCAAATTGTTATCAAGCAACTGATAAGCCGGCGCAATCAGGAAAGGATAACCCGAAAAATCCTCCTTCTCCGAGATCACATCGACGGGAGCGGCGAAGGACTTTAGCAGGTTGTAATACTTATGTATGTGCGGCATCGTCCGCCACTGGTCTGTTTGACGCTGGAACTCCATTTCCCAATAGTTGTTCATATCGAAAAGCAGTCCAATGCGTCGGGAAGCCAGCTCTTTGGGCATACGGTCTTTTCTTATCGTAGGCGGCACGAAGCTTTTTCATCTCCTGCGTAATACATACATATTCTTCACCACCTGGAGAAAGAGTCACCCCGTCGGTCATTATCATGCCGTAATGATATTGCTCACTGCCTTTCAGAGGTTGACGGAAACGGTAATTGCACACAAACTTCCCACCACCTGCAAAAACGTGATACACCCACATACGCACAGCGCCGGGTAAGGGGTTGAGGATTATACACTCCCCAGTTTACTTGACCGGGTTGTAGTTCCATCACTCCGAATGTTTTGCCTACACGGTTACGAAACTGGTCATTGGAAAATCCGAGATCTTCAGGAATCCCCATTCGAAAGCCCTGGCTACCTATTCCTTGATTATGTCCGGTCACCAGATAGCGGGTGTAGGTCAGGAAGTCCGTATGATCGATCCGTACCGGGTCAACCGGATTGAAAACAGGAATCAGGTTGGTAGTGATCCATTGGTCTTTATTAATATGCTGCCGGAGTATGTCCGCCTGCATATTAACAAAGCCCGCCAATTCGTCTGCCATAAAACGGTTCAAGTCGAGCATGGCATGAGGATTGGGCTTATCGGGTACCTCCTGCTGACTAGGGAGACGCACTTGGTCGAAGTCCTGATAAGTTTCACTCCAGAAAGAGGTACCCCAGGTATCATTCAGTTTGTCGATAGTCCCGTATTTCTTCTGTAACCAGACGCGGAATTTTAATTTGTGCATTTTCACTGTAATCCACTACTCCGTAGTGTCCCGGCTCATTGTCAATCTGCCAGCCGATAACAGCAGGATGATTGCCATAACGCATTGCCAGACGGGAAACAATGTTTTCTACATAACGACGGTAACGGTCGCTACTCCAGGAAGCATGCTGACGCCGTCCGTGCTGAATAGAAACTCCATTATCCCGCTGAATCAATATATCGGGGTACTTTTTCTGACAGCCAGACGGGAGGTGTAGGAGTAGGAGTACACATAATTACCTTCAGACCATATTTTCTGCCAAAGAGACGGCACGATCCAGCCACTCAAAATCATACTTTCCTTCTTCCGGCTCTATCATGGCCCAAGCAAACTCCGCAAAATGGGTGAACTTGATCCCCATCTCCGACATTTTCTTCAGATCACGTTCCCATTGGGAGGAATCCCATTGCTCGGGGTAATAATAAGAACCCAGAGCAAACAACTCTTCCGGAGGAAAAGATTTATCGACCGGAGATTGAGCAAAGGATACCAATGAAAACAATAAAGCTAAGACTAATAAGGACTTTTTCATGGATATTATTTTTAGAATCTATATAATAAGACATTTCTAAAAAGAGAAAACCACATAGCCATTTATATAAAGAGGTCGTGTTTTGTATAAACCGGCTCTTTATGGTATGCTATACTAATATAATACTCAAAACTAGTATTTCTTTGTAAACGTGCAGGTATTTTATTCATATCCAGCTTGACATGATATATACCGGCTCTGAAATTAGCTCCGGTCGAAGTTTTCTGTTTCCTGCCATTGATCTCCGTTCCAATAACCGCCCCGGGCTATTAAATCACCTTCAGACACAATAGTCACGTCAAACGAAGTAATTTCATTATTCCAACCTTTTTTCTTATAGAATCTGAACATAAAGTCATTGTTTAAAAAATAGATTGGTTTCAAAATACGATCCCCGGTCTTCACACAACAGATAAAATCTTTCGGATTTTCCCATCCCCAATTTCAATGTCATCAGCAAGAAGTCCGCTGATTCTAGGATGCCCGAAGGTAGCCCCAGTGATCCATACAGTTTCGGGAAATTCCGCACCAGTCGTTTTCTCTACATATATAAGTTCCCTATTCTTATTATAGGAGATCTTATACTTGCCATCCGGAGCATTAAACTTGTATTGGCCGTTTTCATTCGTAAAGTATTCCGGTTGAAGCATATAATCCAGATAACTAAAACCTTCAAAATCGACAGTCTGCCCTTTCGTGAGATTCAACTCTACACCGATATAATTGGGATAATCAGATTGAGTCAGCTCTGTACCGTTTATTTTATAAAATTCTTCTCCAAGCTGCCCTTCGTCTACCTTATCAATAAACATACATATATTCTTATTCAGATCTATCCGGACACGGTATACTCCCGGCGTGAAATCCGGTCCGGCTACAAAATCACCGGTAAAATGTCCGCCACCAGTACCACCGTTGCCGGATCACTATAAAACCAGCCTTTACCTAATAGATTAATAGGATAAGGATTAACAGTGGTGCTAGCCAGTTCACCTCCCCACGGACGTTGCTTATAGAATTTAAACTGGAAATCTTTAACCAGATAAAGAGTTGTTTCAAAAACATTATCCGATATCTTCACGCATTGGAATGCATCACTCGGCAAATTGAAGGTCCATGTGGCAACAGTCACCCGTCCGGCTTGAGGATGCCCCGAAATTAGAGCCGCAAACCCATAAACCATCCGGGTAGTTTACTGAACGATTTTCTAAATATATCAGTTTGTTTACCGGATCGTAAAACAGTTTATAGTTTCCGTCCGCCCCTATAAATGTGGCTTTATCCTTTGTTATATCTTCAAAGAAATCCGGTTGAAGCATCTTTCTCACATCACCGAAATTGCCGAAAGTCACTTCATCGCCTTCATGAAGTTCCAAAGCAATACCCAGGTAAGACGAAGCCTCCTCTAATATACCCATTTCATGTCCGTTAACAAGGAAGGTTTGCCTGAATATTTTCATCTTTTTGCTTCAAAAGCACAAGTATTATTATTCAAATCAAGCGTAATAAGATATACCGGGTTGGAAAAAGCGGTCCAGGGATAAAATCTCCCCCACTCTTTCCTGCAACCAGGAATGGGGTGGTAAGTGTTATATTGTCTTCCGGTAAAGTGGTAATCTCATTATCACCTTCTCCCCAACCTCTATGTTTGAAGAACTTGAATGAGAAGTTATTAGCCAGATATACAGTGAGCTGAAAAACGTTGTCAGCACTTTTATAACAATAAAGCACATTGTTGGCTCCGTCCATACTCCAGCCACTTGTAGTAACCACTCCCGCTTGAGGATGCCCCAGTTAGCACCACAGAACCATAAGCCTTCCGGATAAGTTGCCCCGGCTTTTTCTATGTACAAAAGCTCATTAGCGGATCATAAAGCACACTATAATCAGCCGTCTCTCCTTTGAAACGGGCCTTATTTTCGGACACATATTCAAAGTAATCCGGTGAGAGGATTGATTCTATACCGTCGGTTCCCTGAAAACTCGACTTCCTGTCCTTTGTCCAGATGAAGCTTTTTTCCCTGAAAATTGAGTAAATCTCTTCATCCAACACATTCCTCCTACAGAAAGAGGAGAGGCAAGTTTCCATTCCGGCCAATTATCCTCATTTCTGTACGTCATCGCTACAGGATGCCGCCAACAGAAGCAGAAAAATCGTATATATATAATATTTCATAATACAGTCATATTAAGATTATACATTTATTTTTTATATGCTTTCAACAAAGCCTGATAAACCGTTTCGTTCACCTTCACGATGCAGCCGTGTCGTGCACCCGGTCTGTCCGTGCCATCCTTTACATTAGGTCCGGAGAAGGTACGCTCTTTCCACGGTCCGTCCATAGAGGTCGACTGAAACAAATGATAGCCATAAGGTTTGGCAGCATAAGACTCCGCATAAATGAACCAACCGCTATGATTGGGCCGTTCGATAAAAATAGGTGCTTCGCGCATCATATCATTCGAGTGACGGGTGCTCCCGGATTGGGTAAGGACCGGTCAGATTGAAGAGGTGGCACGATACGGACTGTTTTCCCGGTTTCCGGAGCAACAGCCGGATCGCGTTCATCTTTCAAGATTGCATAATAAACACCGTTTACCTTCCGGATAATGGCATCAATAATAGCCATGTTCTCATCTGTACCAGTGAAGTTGAACAGTTTCTGCGGTTCTGTATACGTCTCAAAATCTTTTTGTCAACACATAGAGAGTACGCATACTGTCCCAGTCATCCTTATCCGGATCGTTGCAGGCATGCCAGCTTATAATATATTGTCCGCTGTCCTTGTCATAAAACATCTTGGGTGCTCCCCCAATAATAAGTAGTATAAAAATCCCTGCGCATTACACGATTAAAATCATTTCATCCAACGGGGTAGACGTCCATGTCACCAAATCTTCCGACCGCCACAAAGCCAACGGATTGACTGCTATCATATAAAAGCCTCCCATCATGTCCCTGACAAATATCTGGATGCCCAATGTAAGCACTATTGATTATCCGACCTTTTATTCAGCGTCTCCCAATTTACACCATCCCGGGAAGCTGCATAATACAACTTTCCATAATTTGCATTCGTCATGTGAGCAAATAAATATCCGCCATCTGTTTCTACCGGAATTTCTTCTCTGCCTGTTTCTACATCATCCGAGCATGCCCAACTCATTAAAGACAATAATAGACCAATATATAGTAACTCATACGTTTCATATCTTTATATTCAGTTAATAGGTTTAATTTATATTTTGTTGCGCTTTGCTCTTATCCTCCGCCCAACCCGGACGTTCCCAAGTCTGCTTCAGCTCTTTTCCATAAGAAATGGCCTGTTCGACTGCATAATTAGGAATCGGCATGTACTGATGCGTCGGCATTACTCCCCTTCGCCTTATACATTTCCTGCGCATATTTATTAAAACGGATCAAGTCAATTTTACGATTACCTTCATAAAAGAGTTCATGTCCCCGTTCAATCAGGATCGCATCCAGAAAAGCATCTTTGGTATTGGTTGCCACAGCCGGCAAATTTGCCAATCCGGCTCTGTTCCTTACTTGATTTACTGCATTTATAGCAGCCACAGAAGGAACGGTTCCTGTTTTTGCGTACTTCTGCCTCTGCATACATCAATAATACATCGGCCCATCTTGCCAAAAGGAATATCGGTACCCTGGAAAGTTGTCATGGTTTCCTGCGGAAATTTATTCATAATATATCCATTCCATCTCACCCCCAGATTGTCTTTATTAATGACGACACCATTCTTGTCTCTTATAACTGGTTACAATGGTTTTCAGACGACCGTCGTTACTTTCGAAAGCATCATAGTATTTCTTGTCCATACTGAAAGCCTGCATCCATCCGCCTCCCATCGGGAAAGGAGCCTCTTTTTGCCACATCGGAAGGTAAAGCCCACATCAGGAAAGCGGTTCGCATTTCCATGTTTCGGGTTACCATCGGCAGCCGGGCTACAACTGACAGCCATAATGATTTCTTTATTGAATTTATTGGCATTCTTGAACAGGTCAACGTATGGGGTACTTCCAGTTCTAAACAAATCATATTTACCTGTATTGAGTTCATTATACATATCCATCGCTCTCTGATAATAGCCTTCCATGTGTTCTCCCTCGTTCAGACAGTGTTTCATCAGGCAGAAACGGGCATAGTCACGCGTATAGCGTCCCAAATCCGGAGCCACCTCGGGAGCATTCTTTGCGGCAAACTCCAAGTCATCCGTAATCCATTGAGTCATTTCGTCCAAAGAAGGACGCACGGTATTCGATAACGCTTCCGGATCAATTACTTTTTCAGGGTCCAGGATGACCGGTACAGGACCGTAAACATGTAACAACAGAAAATACATCATCAATCCACGGCACAGACGCGCTTCTCCAAGCAGATTATCTTTTTTTTCTTCTGTAAGAGCAGTCAGAGGAGCTTTCTCCAAAGTTCCAATGATTTCAGTCATACGGGTTATTTGAGCTGTTTTCGGGAAATGGTTGAGGTTACTGCCATCATCTACATTTCCACGCCAGTAATAAAAGCAATTACTGTAGTCTCCCTTTAGTAAATCGTTCCCAGTCTGCACCTACTGTGGTAGCAGATGCACATATATCAGAAGTGGAATCAAACATACGTACCGTTCCTCCCGACTGTATATGAATACCGTGCTGCAAACCGCCTGAACCCATATCATACGTCCAAACCGTAGTGTATGGCAAGTAGCAAATCATCATATAGGAAACATACTCCTGCTCTGTAGAAGGATATTCTCCCTGCAACAAAGCTCCATAAATATAAGGATCAAAATTATTCTCACAACTACCGAATAATAGTTGCAAAGGAAACAAGCATCGGTAAAAAAAATCTTCTTTTTTTCATACGACATAATTTGTTAGATTTCATAGCTTGAAGTTTAGAAGGTTAATTTTGCACCTATTGAATAAACTCTCATTTGAGGATATTGCCCTCCGGTCAAATTAGAAGAGGAAGTGTAGATTTCAGGGTCATATCCTTTGTATTTGTAAAGGTCAAAGGATTCTGAAAATCGACAAACACACGTATTCCTCTAATATATCCTTTAAATACAGATAACTCTTTGGGACCCAGATTATATCCCAGTGTGATGTTTCTTACACGTATATAAGAGGCATTTTCTCTTGTATAATCAAAGCCCAGATTTTCGGGTAAAGCCACTGATTTACTGATTGCGATACCCGGGAAGCGTCCGTTGTGTTTGTCTGGGTATTCCAAATGTTATAAGAATAGATACCAACATTGTGCGCATCCACTCCTCTGGAGAGACCTCCGACATCTATACTATTGCCATATGCATCATTCCATTTCTTTACTCCCAATTGACCATACATGAATATATCCAAATCAAAGTTCTTCCATGTAAATGTATTCCCGAAACCAAAATATAATTTAGGTAAACGTATCCATATAAGAGTCATTCACATCAATGATTCCATCACCATTTTTATCTTCAACAATAGGATATCCCGGCATACAAGCAGCAGGACCTAACGAACGTTGCGATTCGGGCATATTACTCTTATCCACATTGATGATACCGGTCGTTTTATAATAATAGAATGCATTCATCGGTTCATTTTTCCTTTTCTGATATTTTTGATAATCATAGTTGGGCATACGTTCTATCCATACCGCGTTATAATGGGACAGTGTAATTTGAGAGGTCCATTTAAAATCATGTGTTTGAAGATTCAATGAGTTCAGGCTCACATCTATTCCGGTACGTTTATAATGTCCTCCATTGATAGGACGTGTTCCGTGCATTCCCAATAATTCTGTCGGTGCTGTTCCCAACAAATGGTTACGTCATTACGGAATACATCTACACTACCCCAGATTCTATCTCTAAGAACGGAAAAATCCAATCCGATATTTTTCATAACTGCGTCTTTTGCCAGGTTACATCTTCATAGTTGGCACCGGACAATATGTAAGGAATATAGGTAACTGAATTATTATTGAACTGAACATCTTCACGGGTAGTTGTTACAATACCATATAGTGTTGTACCTAAATTGTCACTACCAGTTTCACCATAACTTGGCTCTTAGTTTTCAACATATTAATCCAAGAGATATTCTTTATAAATGATTCTTCGTTCATTTTCCATGCTAGAGAAACAGATGGAAAGAGAGCATATTTCTTACTGGGAAAGAATTTATCCGTACCGTCACGGCGCAATGAAGCAGATACTACATAGCGACCCAATAAGTCGAAATTTCCTCTGACAAACTGTGACCTCTTTTCATTTTTATATTTATAAGAAGTCGGATAGAAAGGACCGTCTGCCATACCTACGCTACTTCCCTGTATATATGATCATTCGCATTTTCGTATGATATATCGAACCATCGCCACTATCGAGATAACGTCCCATACCGGCCATCAGATTCATATCCAACAGCTCTCCAAACTTATGTTGAAATGTCAACGTACCTTCGAGAGTGCTTTGTTGCCTTTTTCCATATCCTAAGTTTCCTCTGGATTTACGTTGCAATGCGTAGTAAACATCAGAAGGTATGTATGAATCGAGAGGTATTTTCCTTGTTCAATCCATACAACACTTTTGCCGAAAGCATATTCTTTATGATATCAACATCCAATGAGAAATTCATGTAATAACCACTTTGCTCGGACTTATCATTAATATCATGCATGGAAACAGGGTTAGGCGTCCGGCTAAATACATTATATTTCCCTTCGGCATCGTATATAGGAAGATAGGAAGGATAGAAGATTGCTCCCGAAAAGTGCTCCGGCTCCCTGATCTCTTAAGTTTCCGACATCTCCGCCAACAGTAGAGTTCGTGTAATTATTCTGATTCAAATTGACGATTGTTGTCAGTTTCAAAAAGTTAGTCAGTTGGGAGGTGATATTTGTACGCAAAGAGTAGCCTCCATATCCGAATTATGAACGGTAGCATCTTCTTTATAGTAGTTAACGCCCAGATAGTATTTAAACTTTTCCGAACCACCGCTAATCGTCAGATTATGATTGGTCACTGCACCTGTTTTCAGTACCTTGTCCAGCCAATCCGTAGTCGGGGCATTGGCTATTTTGTGTCGGTGTAAAATAGGTGTCCACTTATCATCATAAGCGGTATTTCCATAAGGATACTGACCTTTGTCATATAAATAATTCTCCTTACTGAAAACATTGACCATGTTCATCAATTCGGGACCACTCAATACCTCCAGATAAGGATAATGTTTCTGTATGGAATAACTTCCTTCATACACTATGGTCGGTTTTTCCTTCTTTTCCCTTTTTGGTAGTCACCAAAATAACACCATCGGCAGCTCCGATACCATAAATGGCAGCAGAAGCATCTTTCAGGATTTCAATAGATTCAATATCGTTGGG
>VOFI01002149.1_pt1 | contig 33594 bp, 62 predicted proteins | sample 5384131 | NCBI WGS metagenome assembly VOFI01 (sample SAMN12384728, study PRJNA508395) | human gut metagenome | isolation source: healthy gut H | host: Homo sapiens
TTCGCTCTGTAATATTGATATTGGTCAGATTGTACAGAACGATAAAGGCCAAAGCGCCGGCTGACAGGCAGACCAGCAGAATGACATAGTCCAGACTCTTCATCATATTGGAGACCCGGACACGGAGATCGTTATTGACTGACACGGTGGCTACGTGATCCATGTTGAGCACCTTGGAGGAAGAGGCGTATACGTCCATACCGTCTTTCGCGTTGACAAGGGCGGATTTGATTTCCGGTCTATACCCCCACTGATCCTGGCAGGTCTGCGGAGAAACGTAGACATAATTGTAAACAAAATTCTGGCAGACGCCGCTGACCGTCAGTTCCATCTTTTTCATATTTTCATCTCGTAAAGGTGATCTTGTCACCCACTGCCAAATCGTATTCGTCGGCCAGCTTGCGGGCAGATGACCGCCTGGCCTGCAGACGGATAATTCAACTTTGTTCCGTCAGGATTGTGGAGCTTTGACAAATTGGTCAAAGTGCTCATTGTCAGAGGCAACCAGGTTGACGGACTTTGCAGTCTTGCCTGTGAGCAAGTCGGCAGTTCCCTCGTGGACGAAAGATCATATCGTCCATAGTCGGCGGCTTCCTTTTGGAAATGATCCTGCCGCCAGGTCCCCATCTCCTTGTCGAAGACGACGCTGTAATCATAGACCTGGATTTCGTCATACTGAAAATCCACCACGTTTTTTTTATAGAGTCTCTGACGCCCAGTCCTGTGAGAAGAAGGGCGGTACAGCCGCTGATGCCCAGCACCATCATGAAAAAACGTTTCTTATAGCGAAAGATGTTTCGGAAGGAGACTTTGTATAAAAGCTGATTTTCTTCCAGAGGAAGGTGATTCTTTCCAGTAAGATCCGTTTGCCGTCTTTTGGCGATTTTGGTCTGATCAGTTGGGCAGGCACTTCTCTGAATTCTGCATAGCAGGACATAATCGTAGCTCCCATGGAACAGAGCAGGGAGACCAGCAGGGATGTGACCGCCAAAGGTCCGTTGATGATATAGTACAGACTAGAACTGAAGTCATACATCATGCCGTAGGCCTTCCAGATAACCAATGGGAAGAGCCAGCAGCCAAAGAGGAAGCCGGATACGCATCCGATAAAGGAAGCGCTGCCTGAATAGAACAGATATTTTCCGATGACGGCGCCGTTGCTATCCCAAAGCTTTGAGCACACCCCAATCCAGGTCTCTGCTCATCGACCATTCTCGTCATGGTGGTCATGCATACCAAAGCGGCTACCAGGAAGAAAAAGATCGGGAACACTTTTGGCGATGCCATCTACGATGTTGAGTCACTTTCAAAACAGGCGTAACCGATATTGGTATTTCTGTCTAGTACATAGGTGTCAGGCGCTTTGATGTCGGCAATCTCTTTTTTGCTTTGTCAAGATCCTTCTTTGCATCGTCCAGCTTTTGCTTTTGCTTCTGCGAACTTTTCATTGGCTTCTGCTTTCGCTTCATTGTACTTTGCGCAGGTTTGCGGGCATTTCCGCTTCCGCCTCTTTGATTTTCCTGCGCCCGGTGTCGATCTGGGAAAGACCGGCATTGATTTTGCTCAAATTTCATTTAACTGCTTTTCTGTGGCAGAAAGCTTCGCTTCAGTCTGCGCGATCTGTTCCGGCGTCATATACTGTTTGTTTGCCTCGAAGTCTTTGCGCTGTGCAGCCACCTTCGAAAGACCGGCTTCCACTTTAGCCTTGAGGCCTTTAATTTTTTCCTTTTTGGCGTCCAGATTCTTTTTCTCTTGGGCCAAAAGTGTTCTTTTCCATCTATGATTTTTGATAGCTGTCTGCCGTTTTTGTTCTGCATCAGCCTTTTCTGACAGGTATTTGTCGTAGTTTTCATCGTATTCCTTTTTGACCATCGGACAGCTTTTCCTTTGCGTCCTTGATGATTTGATAACGGAGATCAGAACGTTTATCTGCTGCAGTCTGCAAGTTTATCCTCTGTGGCATCGACCAGATCGTTATATTCGTCAGAGTAAAAATGGAATAGTGATCCTTAAGAGAAAAAATTTCGGTAAAATAGTCGGTGTCAAAGCCGCCTCTGTTTATATAGGCAAAAGCCGGCGACAGATCCGCTTCCCAAAGAAGTAGATCCTCTTTCGAAATTCATATATAATAAGCGAGAGATGACGATTCCTGTAATAGTATATTCCTTATATTTGAACATCTTGCGAGTGTCTTTTTTCCATTCTCGCTGGAAATGACGATCTTCTGGCCGACAAAGCATCGTCATCCACCAGTCTGTAATCGACGACACATTCATCGCGTCAGCCTTTGGCATTCTGCCGCTTTTTCAGGCTCAACTCATTTACCCGGTCTGTGATAGAATGCATCATCAAACTCTGTCCGGCTTCGCCATCGATGCTGTAGAGGACGTCGGTACTGACGGAACCCCTGCGCTGCCGATATAAGACTCCTTTGCGAGCTTTCACGTCTTTTTCTTTGAATCCCAGCGTGATACGACTTTATAATCGAAGAAATCGCGGTCAGCCAAATATTCGTCGGCTGTCTTTATCATGGCTTCTCTGGTCACTTTGATGCCCGAAAAGAAACCGACGCCCAGAGCTATGATGGCTAGGATGGCCAGATAGCGTCCAAGGCTGTTTTTGATTTCCTGGAAGTGTAGATTTTTTAACATTCGCAGACCCCTTTTTACCATTCGGATATTTTCAACAGGAACGATATTCTCGTTTTTCTCTACAGAGTAGACCGGATTGTTTTTGATGTGGATGATGCAACTGCCATGGCCGTAAGCGCTTGGTTGTGGGTGATGATGACCACGGTCATAAATTGTTTTGCGGCTGGTATCCTGCAGCAATTTGAGAATGGCCTTGCCGGTGTTATAATCCAGAGCGCCCGTCGGTTCGTCACAGAGCAGCAGTTTTGGATTCTTAGCCAAGGCGCGGGCGATGGCGACAGCTGCTGCTCGCCGCCGGAAAGCTGGCTGGGAAGTTGTTCCTATGGGAAAGTCATCCATCACCAGTTCCGCGTCCAGAGGGTCCTTACAGATCTGTGTAGCCAGAGAGACGTTCTCCAGGGGCAGTTAAATTCTGTACCAGATTATAGAATTGGAAATACAAAACCGATGTCGTATCGCCGGTAAGCGGTCAATTCTTTTTTTGTTGTACTTGGATATTTCTTTTTCCATCCAGCAGCACAGATCCTGTCGTCAGCGTATCCATGCCGCCCAGTATATTTTAGAAGAGTCGTTTTGCCTGCGCCAGAAGCGCCGACAATGACGCAGATTTCTCCTTTTTTCTATTTCAAAGGTTGCATCACTCAGGGCTTCGATGGAAACCTCGCCCATATGGTACACCTTTTTTTACCTGTTGAAACTCTACATAAGCACTCATAGCAGGCCTCCTCTTTATCATGATATCTCATTTTAGCATATTACACAGAGGAAATCAAAGCGTTCGGAATAATTGCAAATAAAAAGCGGGCTATTACAAGCCCGCTGCAATTCTGATGATCCCAAGGAGCAGCAGATGTACTGGATAGAAGAGATAAAAGAACCATTTTGAAAAATTCTGTGCTCTTTTCGCGCGCTGTCCGTTGTACAGACAGAGGATGCAAAAGGCGGCGAGGCCGATGCCTGCCATGGAGAAAAAAGAATTCCTAAGGTTTATGGCAAGGGGGGAAAAATAGTGAGCCCCCTACGAAATTAACAAGGCCGAAAAGGACAGCGCATAGTAAGAATGCCAGTTTCAGCCTTCCGTCAGAATTCTTCGCCCAGAGGAACAACAGGGTGAAGATCGGTGCCAGTAATGCCCAGTCACAGAACAAACTCAGCAGCATCATGAGGACGATGAGCAGAATCCTGACAGGCTTGTTTTGACCTGTTCAGCTGTGAGCAGGATCAGGAAACACAAGACCAGTGTCGTCATCATGCTGAACCCATGAAATTCTATATACGTACCGCTGGTAAACGCCAGACTGTATGGAATCTGCGAAAGAAAGGCGAACAAAACCAGTCTCTGCAGATACTTCTTCTTTTGAGTGCGTGTATTGATAGCCCTCCACTAGGAAGTAGCACATCGTCACCGCTGTGAGATATCCTAGGAAGTAAATTGAGAAATATCTCGAACAGGATTCCCTCGGGTAAAAAGATGTATGCGATGTGATTCAGCAGCATGGCAGCCATGGCGATATATTTGACGACGTCTTTACTCCACCGCTTTTCTTTTTGGCTCAAGTTCATTTTATTTTTGCTCCTTTGTTGATGACGAAGTCGCCGCTGACGGTAGAAACACTAAATTCGCATTCACCGCTGCCGATGATATAAACATCTTCTTCTTCGTAGCGAGTGCTGAACTCGGAGGAAAAATCACCTGAAACACTGTCTAGCTCTGCTGTCACGCTGCTGCCTTTTGGCAGAGAGATGGTACAATCCCCGGAAGTGGAATCCATATTCAGCTCTTTTGGACAGCTCGTATAGGTTACCTTCATATCCCCGGATACGGTGCCCATATTCACATATTTGGCTTCGATGTTTTTTTCCCTAAAAGATTTCCAGAGGTGGTATCCACATCCAGGGAAGCGATGTGCAGGTCTCTGATATTTAGGTCTGCAGAAACCGCGTCAAAATTCAATTCATCCAGGCTTTTTGCCAGTGCCCGCGGAACTTTAATTTCCAATTGTTTACTGTAGTTTATAGAGCCCGTAAAGTTAAATTCTGCTGTCTGGCGAAAATAGTTGATCTCCAAGGTGTCTCCGCTGATTCGATAACGAAGGCAGTTCTCTTCATCGATTTTGCCCTTTGATTTTTTTCTCTGATGACGATGTCGTCGCCGTCGTAAGGAATGACAGTCACCCTTCCACTGATCCAGTCGATGTCGATGGAGTTTATGGACGCATCAGATACATGGTAAGTATTATTTTCTTCAAAGTCATTATCGAAGTCGTCTCCGTAACGAAAGGATGCATTCCAAAGCCCATCGAAGAGGATATGACGGGGCGAAGCACCGGCGAAACGGCCGATGGCAGAAAGAACGATACCCACAGAAATCAGGCAGATGGAAATCATCAAGATGATCTTGGTACTCTTTTTTCATTTAGTTCGCCTCCTTTTTAATAAACAGACTCTTGATCTGGACGAAGATCCAGCGAGTCAGCTGGATGAGGCCCAGGATGGCGACCTTTGCTCCCAGAAACGACAGCAGGCAGAATCCCATAAGCCCCAGACCGGATCCGATGGTATAGATCACCGTAGGGAAGCCTGCGCCAAGCAGCCAGAAGGATTTGAAGAACAGATAGATGCCGAGGAGCCCTAGGGACAACACGACGGCAAAGATGGATATGATCAAAGACCAGATGACCAAATAAACCGAGGCGATGACAGCTGCAAATGCCAGCAGCAGCGAAACCCAGAGGGGCGACCCTACGATAGCGATGACGATTGCCGCTGTGGACCAGCCGTTTTTCGGTTTGACAGTAGTTTTGACCAGAGTAGATAGAGCCGTCGTCTCCATGATGCCCTGTGCAATCTGATTGATATCGCCGAAGCTGGCTACGGCGTCTTCTTCGCTCATGCCGTCCTCGACCATGTCTTCAATTAGTTCACTGTAGTATTCCAGCCTTTTTTTCGATTTCCGGTTCCGGCAGCTGTGAAAGCCGGATGCGCAGTTGATGTAAAAATATTTCTCTATTCATCCCGGATGCCCTCCTTAATATATTGATAGATGGCTTCTATTTCTTCCCAGCCAACGAGGAATTCTTTGATCTGCTTTATACCCATATCTGTAATTTTGTACATCTTACGAAGGCGGTTGTTGTGTTCGACGGTATACACCATCAGATAGCCGGACGCCTCTAATCTCCGCAGAATGGGATACAGGGTAGATTCGGACAGTTTGATGTAGTCAGAAAGGTCTTTGATAATCTTATAACCGTAGGAGTCCCCTCGCTGCAGTACGGACAAGATGCATACTTCCAGAAGTCCTTTTCTTCATCTGTGGATTTATCATTTAATATACCCCCTTTCACGTCATACTATACAACACATAGTATTATGTGTCAAGGAGTATTTTTGAAAAAGAATTTCTTTTTATCAGATTGTCATATGTGCTATGATAAATAATAATGTATTGATACTGGACCATTGGAGGTGTTGACTTTGGGAAATAGATCTTTAAAAGAAGTAGAGAACTTAGCTCATAGGATTTTAACTACATATTTCTGCGACTCTGATCTGAATTTATGATTTCCACCTTTGCTGCTGATATTATCTGGCTGGGCGGCGGTGAAAAGCAGAAAGCAGAAGGCAGGGAGACTGTAGAAGCTTGCTTTCGAGCCGGAAAGGACGACATGATCGCCTGCAGTATGTCGGAGGAGGTCTATCATTCCATGGATTTAGGAGGCGGCTGTTACCTCTGCGAAGGAATCAGCCATCTGCAGAGCAAACCGGAGTCGGAAGCTTATTTGGACGTACAGCAGCGGGTTACTTTTATTTTTCGAGAAAAAGGAGATGCACTTGAAACGGTGCACATTCATAACTCTGTCCCTTATGCTGAAATGAAGGACGACGAACTTTTTCCCGTTGAGGCGAGCCGGGCAGAATACCAAAGGCTGAAATCAGCGCTGCTCGAGAAGAATCAGGAGCTTGAACACCAGACCCAGTTTTTAGAACAACTCTATAATACCGTCCCCTGTGGCATCATTCAGTTTTCTAAAGATCCCCGCCACCAACTGCTTTCTGTTAATCCGATGACCTGGAAATTCTACGGTTATGCTTCGGAAGAGGAGTATCGAAGGAATATCAAAAGCCCTTTGCAAGCCGTAGAGACGCAGGATCTGGATTGGATTATGTCCATCGTAGAAGGGTTGAAACTAAATGGTGAAACAGCGTCTTACCACCGTGAATGTATCAAAAAAGAACGGCGAAAAAGGCCTGGATCAATGTTGCAATGGGCAGGATTGTCAATAGCAATGGGCAGGAAGTCATCCAGGCGGTTTTCACCGATATTACAGAACAGATGCAGATAGAAAAAGCGCAGGAGAGGGAGCGAATTCTTGAGAATCGTTCTCTCCGGGCAGCCATTTATACGGCCTATCCGCTGATTATCAGCATCAATCTGACGAAGGACAGCTACAATTGTTTTTGTAGACGGGCAGAATTTTTACGTATTTTCTAAAAAGAAGGAAAGTTTACCTCTTTCATTGAGCAGTGTGCAGACAGCACATACCCATCCTATCAGGAAGAATTCGTTTCTAAATTTAGTCAGGAGGCACTGCTGCAGCAGTTTGCAAAGGGAGAACGAGAAGTATATATGGAATTGAAAACCAAAGATTTGAGAGGGATCTATCACTGGGTTTCCGTCCATGTCATCTACGTTGAAAATCCTTTTTAGCGACGATGTCTTGGCTATCAGCTTGGTCAAAATTCTCGACAGCCAGAGACAAGAACAGGCAAAACAGGAGCAGCTGCTCAGGGACGCACTGGTATCTGCAAAGGCGGCAAACCGGGCCAAATCAGATTTCCTCTCTCGCATGAGCCACGACATCAGGACTCCGATGAACGCCATTATCGGCATGAGCGCCATAGGACAGCTAAAAGCGACCGATTTAGAAACCGTAAAGGAGTGTTTTCATAAGATCGACACCTCCTGTAAGTATTTATTGTCTTTGATTAACGACGTATTGGATATGTCCAAAATTGAGACTGATAAAATGGAGATGAATTTTGAACACTTTGACTTTGCTTCTTTTATGGATGAACTCAATCAGATCATCTGTCCGCAGGCAGAAGAGAAGGGGATTCGTTTTGAAGTGCGCCAGGGTGAAGGGTTGGAGACGGGTTACATCGGCGATGCCCTGAGGATGAAACAGATTTTGATGAATCTCTTATCCAATGCTCTCAAGTTCACGCCCCTCGGCGGAGAAATCAGTCTTGAGATTAAAGAGAAAAGGCGCTCAGGCGGATTTTCCTATTTACAGTTTCTCGTTAGGGATACGGGCATCGGCATGTCAGAAGAATTTTTGGAGAAAGTCTTTCATCCTTTTGAGCAGGAGGCACCTGGCGATGCCCGCAATTATGTAGGGAGCGGCCTGGGATTATCTATCGTCTATAACTTAGTTCAGCTGATGGGCGGCTCTGTCAGTGTGAAAAGCAAGAAGCAGGAGGGGCAGCGTCTTTCAGGTTATCATCCCTTTCCAGTTGGTGACAGATGCGCTAATGACAGGGCAAAAAGTGGACAGCCTGCCTGAAAATGCAGCAGAGGATGAGAACCTCTGGCAGCCTGACACACCTCTGTCCTTGACAGGACAACGCATTTTATTAGCAGAAGACAACGAGCTGAATCAAGAAATTGCCAGGACGCTGTTAGAAATGCAGGGCGCTGTCGTGGATGTCGCTGATAATGGTCAGGAAAGCTGTAGAACAATTTCAAAGACAGAAACCAGGCGCTTATCTGGCGATTTTGATGGATATCCGCATGCCGGTTATGGACGGCATTGAGGCGACGAAACAGATTCGCTCTTTGGAGGGTGAAGACGGCAGACAGATTCCTATCTTGGCAATGACGGCCAATGCCTTTGAAGAGGACAGAAAGAAAGCTTACGATGCAGGGATGAGCGGATACTTGATTAAACCGCTGGACATCAACACCCTGTTGAGCGAACTAAAGAATTTATTGATGAAGTAGAGGAAGTCATGAAAAAATAGAAGAAAAGTTATTTGCCCTGCAGGATTTTACAATACAGGGATTTTCACTCGCGGCTGATGCCCGATTATAAAAAAAGATTTCGTCATTGGCGTACGCACGCCGGCCCCTTCGAAAGCTGGCAAAAGAATTAGCAAAGACAAGGATTCAGAGGTATTTCTCAAAAGAACTGCCGCATAAGTATTATGAGGAAAATAATCTTCATGCTTATCTGATTGAAAATATTGCTAAAACCTTTGAAGAGGCAGTGATGTTAACAGAGAAGTTTCTTCCCTATGTCGATAATTGGGCGACCTGTGACACCTTCTCTCCCAAAGCGTTTAAGAAGGATCTAAATGCTCTGTACGACAAGACGCTGGAGTGGATGAACAGTTCCATGTCTATACCGTTCGTTACGGTATCGTGACCAGCTCGCAGCATTTTCTGGACGTAGAATTCAGAAAGGAAATGCTTGATATTATGGCAGAGATTCATACAGAAGAATATTACATAAATATGGCCATTGCGTGGTATTATAGTTTTGCGCTGATTAAACAATATACAGCCACAATTCCGCTCTTTGAGGAAAGACGGCTGGACAAGTGGGTTCACAACAAATCTCTGCAAAAGGCCATAGAAAGCTATAGAATTGACAAGGAGACAAAGGACTATCTGCGCAGTCTGAAAATAAAATGAGCAAAAGAAAAGAAAAGCGGCATCATGGAATACGAAACTTTATCATTTACTGCCTGATTCTTGTGGCAATCTGGTATGCAGGAACTTTTACATTAAAAAACCACAGAGGTGACAGTTGAAAGCAGTAAGCTGAAAGACGATCTTACCATCGTGCAGCTGACAGATCTGCACGGTTCTTCCTTTGGTCAAGGTAATAGCCGGCTCATTGAACGGTAAAGGATGCCAAACCCGATTTTATCGTCATTACTGGCGACATGTATTCCTCAGGAGATGAAAAAAGGAAAGCAGACTGCGATCAATCTGATGACGGATTTGGCCAAATTTTGTCCCGTGTATTTTGTCAATGGAGAACATGATAACAACGAAACGTTCGATAAGCAACTGACGGCTGCCGGCGTGGAAGTGCTGGACTACGAAAGCAAGGATATCACCGTCGGCCGGACAACGGTTCGTTTATACGGAATCAGCAATGTGTATTACAGCAGCACCTTTGACTTAGCCAACGAATTCACCTTGGACGAAGGGATTTTTAACATTTTGGCTGCGCACATTCCTAACTTTGAAGCCTTTGCAGATTTCGGCATAGACCTTCTCTATGCGGAGACAGCCACGGCGGTCAGGTACGTCTGCCCTTTGTGGGCGGATTTAACAATGGCGGTGTCTGGTTTCCCTGAACTATTAGACGGAGAGGGGAAATACGTCAAAGGATTGTACGAAATGGGAGACAAGAAACTCTTTGTTTCCAGCGGATTGGGCAATTTTCCATTTCCGATTCGTTTTTCAATCGGCCGGAAGTAGCCGTCATTCATCTATCTGGCGAATAAAGTCGAAAAAGGTCAATTTGGGGGTTGCAATAGGGGACAAATGGATAGTATTATATAAGCAATAGAAAGATAAAAGAGGTGTATTACTAAAAAAAAGGGAAGAGGTTATGCTATGAAGAAGAATGTGAGAACGATTGTTTATGTGATGATTTTAGTCGTCGTTGCAGGGGGATTTATTTGTGGAGCCAGAACGGCTCAGGCGAGGACTTGCTTGGCGGTCTGGATCCTGACAGTTATGATGTGGAAGCGACATGCTCCGGGGTAGAGGATCACAATTTAATCTGCAACGCTGGTAACGATACATACCTTTATTTGGACGATGTAGATGTTTTTCTGCAGAAGATCGATACAACGGTTGACGAAAAGGCGACGAGACGACAAAGTCAGTTATAAAGCAGTATTCCATAGAAGATCTGCAGAAGAAGACAGAAGAAGGGGATCTTTCAATCCGCATGTGGCTGACGACCACCGGCAAGGTACAGAGCATCATTGTTTTGGAGCAGAGCTACGACAACAACAACGCCAGTCTGGCTAACCTGGATGGTTTGGAACCGTCCAGCTTCACTTCCTCCAATACGATTCTGTCCATGAAGAAGAACAGCATGAGGCTTGCGCCGATCAACTATAATGCGGACGAGCCGGAAAAATTTGAAGGCTTTATCAAAGAATACAAACTTGCCAAGAATGTAAAATTCTACAGCGAACGGTGAAAATCACTGTGGACAGTGAAAACAAAGAGATCAACAAGAATATTCAATTTGCGAAGACGACGTACAAGAAAATAAAGGACAACCTTGAATATGGAAATAATGCGTATATTTTGTTTAACAAATACGGCAATATTTCAGCCGTCATGATATTTACAGAATCAAGAGTCAGAGATTTGGAAGAATGATAGGAAACGGAAGAGGGCCAAGGCCCTCTTTTTCTTTGGCCAATCTTTTGCAGCCGGCATGCCTTGACAGGGATAAAAATGACTATAAGATAATATTATCATGCAGAAAGAGGGACAATAGGGTATGAAGAGAATTGAAAATGTGACGATTGTAGGTATGGGCGCCCTGGTATATTATATGGGGATTTTTTTGTGAAGAAAATGGGAAAGGATCATGTGACCTTTGTGGCTGACGCGGAACGGGTTGCCCGCTTTGAAAAAGAAGGCGTATATTGCAACGGAGAAAAGTGCAGTTTTGATATGATAGAGGGCGGCAGGCAGGAACCGACGGATTTGCTGATTTTTCGCGGTCAAGGGGACTGCTTTGCGGGAATCCGCCAGACTGGCGGAAAAGTCTGTGGCAGAAGATACGGTGATCTTGTCCTCGCTCAACGGCATTTCCAGCGAGGAAATTTGGCGGAGTTTTTCGGAGAGCAGCATCTGATCTATACCGTCGCCCAGGGCATGGATGCCACCAAAATCGGCAACAGGCTTAAATTCTCCAACATGGGGGAACTTCGCATCGGCGTGCCAGATGCAGATCCGCAGAAAAAAAAATCTGCAGAGAGTCATGGAATTTTTTTGATCGGATGTCTCTGCCGTACACCGAAGAAGAGGACATCAAGAAAAGAATGTGGAGCAAGTGGATGCTGAACGTGGGCTGCAACCAGGTGATCATGGTGGGAGGAAGGTTCTTATCGGACCATACAGGAGGAAGGAACTGGCAGGGAGCGTGCGAAAGCGGCCATGCGGAAGTAATTGCCGCCGCCCGTGCCGAGGGCGTGCATTTGGGGGAAGAAGATTTGGAAGGATATATGGCTCTCGCAGATACCCTGACCCAGATGGAATGCCGTCCATGCGAGACAGGACGGACTGGCAAAGCGGTATTCCGAGGTGGATCTGTTTTCTGGAACAGTTTTGGAAAAGGCGGCGAAACACGGCATCGATGTGCCGGTCAACCGAGAATTAAACAGGAGAATCAAAGAGATAGAGTCTGCATATGAGAGACGCTGAAGAGGGGCTTAGTGATGCATAAGATTTTGATAGTAGAGGACGATATGGTCATCGCAAATGCCATAAAGAATCACATCGCGACTTGGAATTGTGAAGCCAGGTGTGTAGAAGACTTCAAAGAAGTGATGGCGGAGTTTGCCGCCTTTTCGCCGGATCTGGTGCTGCTGGATATCGGACTGCCGTTTTTCAACGGCTACCACTGGTGCACGCAGATCAGAGCCGTGTCAAAGGTGCCGATTATCTTTATCTCTTCGGCCTCGACAACATGAACATCATCATGGCGATGAACATGAGCGGAGATGATTTCATCGCAAAGCCCTTCGATTTGACTGTACTTACGGCAAAAGGTGCAGGCCATGCTGCGCAGGACCTATGACTTCGGTACCAGCAGCAGTGTGCTGGAGCACAGAGGCGCCATGCTGAACACCGGTGACGCGACGCTGACCTATGAGGGAGAAAAAATCGACCTGACCAAAAACGAGTTCAAAATCCTCCAGCTTCTTCTGGAGAACAAGGGACAGGTGGTCAGCAGGGACGACATCATGGTCAAGCTGTGGGAGACAGACAGCTTTGTAGACGAAAACACTTTGACTGTCAACGTGGCCAGACTGCGGAAAAAGCTGGAGGCCAGCGGATTGTCAGACTTTATCAAGACGAAGAAAGGCATGGGATATCTGGTGGAGTGATATGCTGGGAAAATATATTAAGAGTAAAAATAAGTACATCTTGCTGTTTCTGCTGTATCTGGGAATCTTCTGCCTGATTGCCTACCTATACGATATGCCCATAGACGCCTGCCTGTACGCCATGGCGCTGTGCCTCTTCTTTGCCGTCGTCTTCATGGCTTACAGTTATTTCCGCTATAAACAGAAGGCGGAGTATCTGATGGATATCAAGGCGCGCATTCAGTACGGACCGGAGCAGATGCCCAAGGCTGCAAATGGCATCGAGGAACAGTATCAGGAAATCATCCAGCAGCTTTATAAGAAGACGGCGGAAGCCATCTCCAAAAACGACAGCAGCATGTCCGATATGATCGACTACTATACCCTTTGGGCACATCAGATCAAAAACGCCTATCGCGGCAATGCGTCTTCTGCTGCAGAGTGAAAATAGCTGCCAGTCCAAGGACGAACTGACCATGGAACTGTTCAAAATCGAACAATATGTGGAGATGGTGCTGCAATATCTGCGGCTGGGCAGCGACAGCACGGATTTTGTCATCAGAAAAACAGCCTCTGGACGATATTGTCAGAGAGGCAGTCAAAAAGTATTCCACCACCTTTATTAAGAAAAAAATCTCTTTGAATATCGACAGACGGATGCCGTGGTCATCTCCGACGAGAAGTGGCTCAGCTTCGTCATCGAACAGATTCTCTCTAACGCTCTCAAATATACTTATTCGGGGAAAATCTCCATCTATTTGGATGAGAATCTGCCCAATACTCTGGTCATTGAAGACACAGGAATCGGCATACAGAGCGAGGATCTGCCGCGAGTCTTTGACAAGGGATACACAGGCTATAATGGACGCAAGGACAAGAAGTCCACAGGAATCGGCCTCTATCTGTGCCGTCAGGTGATGAACAAGCTGGGACATACCATGTCCATAGAGTCAGAGGTTGGCAAAGGAACCAAGGTAAAATTAGGGATTAAATTATCACGAGATGAGTGTTTACGAATAAGTCTTACGAAATTGTAAGATTCCAATAGCAGATTGTAAGGGAATGTATAGGATTTACGTTCCCTTTTTGTTAGAATAAGCAATAAGGTAAAGAAAGGGGTTCAAATAAATGACAATCTTAGATGTAAAGAACTTAAAGAAAATTTATACCACCCGCTTCGGGGAAATCAGGTGCAGGCCTTGGCCAACGTCAGCTTTTCGGTAGAAGACGGCGAATACGTGGCGATCATGGGTGAATCCGGATCGGGAAAGACGACGCTGCTGAACATTTTGGCCGCGCTGGACAAGCCGACCAGCGGGGAGGTATTCCTCAACGGACAGAACATCGTCCAGATCAGAGAGAAAGAGATCTCAGCGTTCAGGCGGGACAATCTGGGATTTGTATTCCAGGACTTTAATCTTCTTGACACCTTTTTCCATCCAGGACAACATCTTCCTTCCTCTCGTCCTGGCTGGAAAGCAATACAAGGGAGATGGCGAAACGGCTCAAACCGATCGCTGCAAAGCTGGGTATCGGGGATATTTTGAAGAAATATCCTTATGAGGTTTCGGGGGGACAGAAACAGAGAACGGCAGTAGCCAGGGCGCTGATTACAAGTCCGCGGCTGATCCTGGCCGATGAGCCTACAGGAGCGCTGGATTCCAATGCAGCGGACGGACTGCTCAGGCTCTTTGGGGAGATCAACGAGGAAGGGCAGACGATTTTGATGGTTACCCACAGCACAAAGGCGGCAAGCCACGCAAAGCGAGTGCTGTTTATCAAAAGACGGAGAGGTGTTCCATCAGATCTACAAAGCGAACATGTCAGATGAGGAGATGTTCGCCAAGATTTCTGACACACTGACAGTTTTGCAGACAGGTGGTGGAAATCGTGGGTAAAATCATTTTCACTGAAGCTGGCAGTCAATAACATCAAAAATAACCGGAAGTTCTATCTGCCATACTTTTTAGCTTCCATCGGCATTATCGGCATGTTTTACATTATCGCATTCCTTGCCATCAGCGAGGGATTGAAGAGATGTCCGCGGCGCTTGCCATGATCATGAGTTTCGGCGTCGTCGTCATGGGCATCTTCGCCTTCATCTTCCTGTTCTATACCAACAGTTTTCTGCTGAAGAGGCGGAAGAAGGAAATCGGCCTCTACAACATCTTGGGTATGGAGAAGAAGCACATCGGCAAGATTTTGATTATCGAAAATGTGGTTATCTCGCTGTCGTCCATCATTCTCGGCCTGCTGTGCGGCATTCTGTTCAGCAAACTGGTCCACCTGTTTCTCAGCTGGGTCTTTGGGGTAGAACCACCTTTTGGAATTGAAATTTCTTGGTTCGCCGTGATCATCACGTTGGCGCTCTTCGGCGTTTTGTTCGTATTGACCATGATCGCCAATTTGATGAGTATTCATCTGGCAAAACCGATTGAACTGCTCTACGGCGGCAATGTGGGCGAAAAAGAGCCGAGGACAAAATGGCTTCTCGCCATCATCGGCATCATCTGCCTGGGCATCGGCTACTACATTGCCATCACCACAGAGTTCCGCTGACGGCAATCATGCTGTTTTTCGTAGCGGTAGTTCTGGTCATCGTGGGAACCTACTGTCTCTTTACGGCAGGCAGCGTGGCGATTTTGAAGACCCTGAAGAAAAACCGCAAGTTCTATTATAAACCAGGGAACTTCACGGCAGTGTCCGGCCTGATTTACAGGATGAAACAGAATGCAGTGGGACTTTGCCAACATCTGCATCCTGTCCACCATGGTTCTCGTCATGGTATCCGGGACGGTCAGCCTCTATGCGGGTATGAATGACGTATTGGACGGACGTTATGCAGGAGACGTCGTCGTTTCCGTGACTCCGCATGATGGGGAGCGGATCACTGGTGCGGATCGCCAGTTGGTAGGAGATACCATGAAAAAGGTGTGCAGGGAAGAGGGGCGCAAGATTGTGAAGTATTACGACAGTGAGGCGCTGATATTTTCTACTGAGAAGAAGGACGGCGGCTTCAAAGTCGACGGTGGTGATTGAAAAGGTCGAGTCTGTGGATCAAGTGGCAAACCTGGCAATCTTGACGGCTGATGAATATGAAAAGAATTTCGGGTGAGAAGATCGCCTTGAGAAAAAGATCAGGTGGCAGTATACTCTTACGGCAATGAGCTGGTCGAGGATTTTTCCATCAACCATATGAAGTTCCATGTGAAGGAGCGATTAGATAAGTTCGTTATGGAGGATCTGGCGATCTATATGACCGAGGCTTACTACCTGGTGGTGGCAGACGACCAGGTACTGAACCAGATCAACGACATGCAGGCAAAAAGCCTACGGTGGCAACGGCAGCCAGATCAATACAGAGTTCGTTTTTGGATATGGACGGAACGGATGAGGAAAAACTGGCCTGCTATCAAAAAATGCAGAACGAGGTATACGACTTGCGGTTCCATTTGAAATGATGCATCGACAGCAAGCAGGAGGGCAGCAAAGATTTTACGGGACTGGTAGGAGGTTTCCTGTTCCTGGGCATCTTCCTGGGCATCGTGTTCACCTTTGCGGCGGCGTTGATCATTTACTATAAGCAGATTTCGGAAGGCTATTACGACAAGGACAAATTCGAGATCATGCAGAAGGTAGGTATGAGCAAGAGCGAGGGTAAAGAAGACCATAAGGAAACAGGTTCTGATGGTGTTCTTCATACCGCTGATCTATCCGGCATCCATATACGCTGCTTTCAAGATGATTACGCGCCTGCTGCAGGTATTCATGATGTACAACGTATCGCTGTTTGCGATCTGTACCATAGGAACCTTCGTGGTATTTGCCGTCATCTACGCTATCGTCTATGCGGTAACGGCGAGAGAATACTATAAGATTGTAGGATAGAATTGAAAAGAAAATAAATTGCGGCGGCTACAATCCAGGAGAAGGATTTAGCCGCTTTTGGATTTGACTGCTCGAATTGACGTACAATATAATGGAAATAAATATAAAAAAGTAGGATCGTATTATGATTGCAACTTGAACTATTTCGCAGGTTCGTGATAATAAGAATTCGTCATGATATCAGAAGAAGCCTATCATGCTTTGAAAACATGCATTTGATGGGAAACAAGGCTAATTATGCCTGGCTGGACTCTGTTTACTGGCAAACGGGAGGACCGAAAAACTCTGAAAAAATAAATCAATTATTTAAGGATGATATTTCTCGCAATGGAAACAGAGGAATTGGCAAACCATGAACCTCTCACAGAGCATCTGGGTGGATTTGGCGATAAACCTCATCAGAAGCAAAAACCGGTGGTTTACTAAGGTGTGTGGGCACGTCATGATTCTCTCTGCAGATATCATTAACAGAAATGATGTTGAAAAAGACCGGACATTTTGTCCGGTCATCAATATTGGCTGATGAATTTAAATCATGGTTTTTTCGATAGAGCTCCCTGTAGTTAAGCCAGACCTGTGCGTGGTCGCTGTCATGACGGAGAGAATCTTCTTATCCTTTGAATCGATGGCTTCGTAGATGTCCCTGCCCATGTAGTATGGCGTCAGCTGGTCCTGCTTTTGTTGCCATTGATGACAGGCAAGGTACGTCCGGTGTCGGCTTTCCCGGCAGCCGGTATCGGCGTCTCCGCCGGAGAAACCCAGTTTGAACTTGTTGACCACGCTGCCGCACCAGGTCATGTATTCCGTAGGAAGCGGAATATCCATCTTATCAATCTCCGCTGCCACCTGTCTTTTCTGCTGCTGACCGGGCAGTCGAGAACGGCGAACTTCACCTTTGCCGCGATTGTGTCTTATCAGAAATGGCATGACCTGCTGTCGCGCCGCCAAAAGAGGAGGTTCCCCATAGGCCGATGGCTTTATGGTCAGATTAGAGGCGTAGTATACCAGATCTTTGGCGTCGTCACTTTCCGAATAACCGAAGGTAGTGTATTTGGCCTCGTTCTCGCCAGAACTCCTCTGGTCGTGGGGATGACGTTATATCCTTTTTTCCCAAAAAGTATGCCGCTACGGATAGTTGCTGTACCTGTTGCCGCCAAGTCCGTGAATCCAAAATGACGGTGTCACGGTCCTTGGTATCCCCGCGCCTTTAGTCATAAGATATAGTCGCGGAATGTCACGCTCAGGAGGGGAACCGAAATGCCTTCTATTTTGTATGTGGATTTGAACTTGTCGTAATCGATGCCGAAGGTTTTCCAAACTTTCGCGGAGGTCTCCTCGTTGGTCCTGCCAGCTGGGTGGACAAATAAAGACTTGTTCGCCGATAAACCAGGACATGGAGCCAAGGCAACGAAGCAAAAATGCCAAGATGATGGCAGGAATTAAAAATTTTCTTTTTCATTTCATTTTGATACCCCTATGATATTTATTCAAATGTTTGAAGTTTTTATGTTACAATGTTCATACCCGGTGACTGGCCAGCGAAAGCGTTACAGAGCCGAGGTATGACAGGTGCCCAGTGCATAGCGATGCTTAGTGCATATGGTACAATATTACCATATGAAAAGAAAAAAAGAAAGAAGGGTAAGATGAGATACACAGAAAAGTACAAAGTGACCAGTCACGATGTTGACGTCAATAATAATATGAAGCCAAATCTCTCGTCCTCAGATATATAAAGGAAACGGCAAACCACCAGATGCGGGATCGGAAGCCGTCTTATTACGATTTATTCTTTGCCGGCAAATCTTTTATTATCACCAGAATTACCATTGAGATTTACGAGCAAATCCATCAGTATGATGAGATCGAAGTGGCCACCTGGCGCTGCCCGGAAAAGGGGGCAACTTTTATCCGCTGTTACGAGATCACCTGCAGGGGCCGTATCGCAGCCAGAGGTTACAGCGTCTGGGCGGTGACAAACCAGAAGACAGGGAAATTATGCAAAGCTTTCAGAAGTGGACATTTCTAATTATGATACGGACGAGCCCTTGACTCTTGCAGTTCCTAATAGATTCCGTCTGCCGAAGACGATCGATTACGTCAAAGCTGGGAAAAAGACGGTGTTCTACAGCGATGTAGATATGAATTTACATATGAACAATACCCATTATCCGGACATGCTGTGGAACTACATACCGGATGTCATCAACAAAGAGGTGACTTCCGTCAATCTCAGATTTATGAGAGAAGCGCCTTTGGGCGGTAAGGTGGAGATCTTTATGGGGGAAAATGGACGCGCCTTTGCCAGAGAGGATCGTGATGCAGAGGAAACATACTGTTTTGCATCTAGGGTGAATGGGGATACCAATGTAGAAGCACAGATTGGTATGAGAAAACTGAAAAAGTGATAAAACGACCGGTTTCTAACAGGAGAAGCCGGTTTTTTTGATGGAGAATAAAAATTTTTGCCGTATTGTTTTTTTTGCTGTTTTGGCAAAAAATAAAAAATACCAGTGTTTTCAAAGGCTACAGAGGGGTATGTAAGGGAGAAGTTCAGTATTGACAACTGAAAACTTGCAATTTCAATAGTTGCGGACTTTTTTCAAAATCGCGTGTTTTTTTGACTGTTTGAGCAAAAAACTAACTCTAAATATTTTAGTTTGACAAATGTACACGACGGGGTATACTATTATCATCAAGGAAAAGGAGATGATCATATGACAACGGAAAAATGCTCTGCTTGTGCAGAGAAGACGACCCATAGAGAGGGAAAAGAATATAAGGATTTAATTTCGAGATTAAATAAGATCGAAGGGCAGGTACGCGGCGTGAAGAAAATGGTCGAAGAAGACAGATACTGCATCGACATCATCAATCAGGTGTCAGCGATCAGCGCCGCCATAAATTCTTTTTAATAAACTCCTGCTTTCTGAGCATATTAAATCGTGTAGTGGAAGACATCAAAGCGGGAAATGACCAGATGGTCGACGAGCTTTGCGGCACGCTTCACAAGTTGATGAGGTAAAGATGAAAGAGAAATTTAAGGTGACTGGAATGACCTGTTCGGCTTGCTCCTCCAGGGTGGAGAAGACAGTGTCGAAATTGGAAGGTACGGATCAGGTCAGCGTGAATCTGCTGACAGGTACCATGCAGGTCTCATATGACGACAATTTAATAGATGACGGAAAGATTATCGAAGCTGTAGAAAAAGCCGGGTATGGAGCATCGTTGGACAGCGGTGATGCTCCTTCCACGACCGGAAAGGCAGAGGCGGAAGAGGCCTCGAAGGCCGCTTTTGATGAAGCGAAGCAGATGAAGCACAGATTGATTTGGTCTGTGGTTCTGCTGGTTCCATTGATGTACGTGTCCATGGGACACATGCTGACCGGAAAGCATATGCCGGATCAGCCCCTTACCATGGTACTGCTGCAGGTCGTCTTCTTGATTCCTATCGTGGTGCTCAACAAGAAATATTTCCTCAAGGGATTTCCAAGCCTGTTCCGAGGAAGCCCTAATATGGACAGCTTGATCGCCATGGGGTCAGCAGCGGCGATTATCTATGGCGTCTTTGCTATTTTCAGGATGACGACCGGATATGAGACCGGAAATATGGACTTAGTGCACAGATATGCAGGCGATATCTACTTCGAATCAGCGGCCATGATTTTGACCCTGATTACAGTGGGGGAAATACCTGGAGACCAGATCAAAGGGAAGACCAGCCAGGCTATTGAGAAGCTGATGAATTTGGCGCCAAAGACGGCAACTGTCGAACGAAACGGCATCGAAGTGGAGATACCGGCTGGCGAATTGGTGACGGGAGATATTTTGGTCATCAGGCCGGGCGAGAGCATTGCGGCTGACGGTGAAATCATCAGCGGCACCACCAGTATCGACGAATCTGCTATTACTGGCGAGAGTATTCCAGTAGAAAAAGCAGCCCGGCGACAAAGCGGTCTCTGCCACGATCAACAAAACCGGCTTTATCAAGGTCAGATGTGAAAAAGGTGGAGACGATACTACGATCAGCCAGATTATCAGACTGGTAGACGAAGCCAGCGCCAGCAAGGCGCCAATTGCCAGAATGGCAGATAAAATCGCGGGGAATTTTTGTTCCTGTCGTTATCGGCATTGCAATCATTGCGGCAGTCATCTGGCTTATCGCCGGCGCAGGTTTTGAGTTTGCACTTTCTATCGGCATTTCCGTACTGGTCATTTCCTGCCCATGTGCTCTGGGACTTGCAACACCAGTCGCTATCATGGTAGGAACCGGCAAAGGAGCCGAGAACGGCATTTTGATCAAATCCGGTGAAGCCTTAGAAACAGCCCACAGCGTGGACACAGTGGTCATGGATAAGACAGGGACCATCACTGAGGGGAAAACCGAAGGTTACTGACGTGCTCAATTTTGATATAGATCAGAATCAGCTGATAGAAATCGCCAGCGGACTGGAATCCGGCAGCGAGCATCCTCTTGCAGAGGCGGTCATGGAATACGCAGGCGTCAAAGGAATACGTCCGGCGGAAGCGGAGCACTTTGAAGCGGTCTTTGGACGCGGCATCAAAGCGTCTATCGACGGGAAAGCATATTTAGCAGGTAACGCCGCTCTGATGGGAGAAGCCGGCATTGACACAGCCGCAATTCAGACGACCTTGAACGATCTGGCGGATCAGGGCAAAACGCCTTTGATTTTCGCTGGCGCAGATAAGGTGATCGGCGTGATCGCTGTGGCAGACGTAGAGAAGGCCAGCAGCAGAGAGGCAATTGAAGCCTTTGCCGATATGAAGATCGACGTGGTCATGTTGACTGGAGATAATAAGAGAACTGCAGAAGCGCTTCGAAAGCGTCTGCACATACCAAAAGTGATTGCAGAAGTGCTGCCATCCGACAAGGAAAAGCACATCGCTGCTTTGCAGGCAGAAGGTCACAAGGTGGCTATGATCGGTGACGGCATCAACGACGCGCCGGCCCTGGCGAAGGCTGATGTAGGGATTGCCATCGGTGCAGGTACAGATGTAGCCATCGAAAGCGCTGATGCGGTTTTGATGAGAAACGACCTGCTGGACGCGGTGACTGCAGTGAGACTGTCAAAGTCGGTAATCAAGAATATCAAAGAAAACCTATTTTGGGCTTTCTTCTATAATACCATCGGTATTCCTCTGGCGGCAGGGGTACTCTATCCGATGTTTGAACTGAAACTGTCGCCCATGTTCGGTGCAGCAGCTATGAGCTTGTCAAGTGTGCGTGGTGCTCAACGCGCTGCGTTTAAAAAAGATTTAAAGTAAAGAGAAGTCCGGCACAGGAAGCGGCTCGTGAGCAGATGATCGTCCGCAGCGAAAGTGCCGAAGAACCGAGGAGGAATGAAGAAATGAAGTATGAATTGATGATTCAGGGAATGATGTGCGGCCACTGCCAAAAACACGTAAATGATGCGCTGAGCGCTATGGAGGGTGTGAGTGCAGTAGAGGTAAATCTGGATTCAGGGCTTGCCTCTGTCACAGCAGAAAAAGAGATTTCCATGGATACCTTTGCCAGCGTCATCGAAGACGCCGGTTATACACTGGTAAAATAGCCTGATTGAAATCAGCCCCCCTTGCAGATTGCAGGGGGATTTTTTTGAGATGTGCAAAGGGGAGTATGTGGGAGCAGGGCGATCTGCCAGAAAAGGCAAGAAAACTAGGATTTATGGCAGATTTCAAAATTTGAAGGGGTATATTGGTAAAAACACAGGAAATATAATCGATATTACCATGTAATTTGTATGTTGAATATGATTTTTTGCTGGGTTTTTAGCGGAATGCCGTGGAGCTGTGTTTTAAGAAAGATTCTGCACTGAAGAAATTCTTGAAAAAGAGAGAAATCTGCCCGAATCAGGAGCAAAACTGGACAAATCGGGCATTTTTTATTTTTTTGACAGCCGTGTACCGGGTAGGGGTACCTCAGCCCTTATTGAGGACAAACTTTATCAGCGAGATAAAATGTTGATATATTAGAGAACAGGAGGTCTGCCATGAAAATCACTATTTATGATCAAAGTCAGTACGCATAAAACCACAGGTTCGTTTTTGTACTAGACTTTTAATTCCCCTTTTCTACATAGGAAAGAACGTGTTTGATAAACGAGGCATAGGGCGAGTGATTCCTATCCTTTTCCGGCAGATCAATGTGGTATTAATATACAGTGGCGGCTCGATAGGCACCAGTGCAAGATTATCTCCACAGTAAAACTGACCTGTGGATTCCTTGACCAGACTTGCGCCAAGGCCTTCCTTCACGGCGGCGATTTCCATCTCCGGTCCATCGGGGTCTACATTGGCAGTGGTCAGTTGAACGCCCTTTTTCCCTGCAGATACGGATAAAGGGGTGCATATATCTTTGGTGCCCATTGGTCGAAAAGCAGGCAGATGCCGCTCATATCCTCAGGGTAAGACTTGACCTTGAGGCATAGGGTTCCTGCTGAGACATGAGGATCATCAACCTTTCTCTGGCAAGGGGTGTGGCCAGTGAGTTCCGGTGGAATTTCGCCGTCCCAGCAGTTGACAACGGCAAAGTCCAGCCGGCCGTCCTCCAGCATCCTGTAAGCGTCGGAGGTTTCTACACTGAAGGTGTTGACTCTGACATTATATTTTGAGATAAAGTCTACGACGATTTTGTTGAGATTGCCAACTTGGTGAAACATATACAGTCCCAGCCGCAGTCGGCCAGTGGCTGTTTTTTTATGCCGAAAGTCTCCTCTAACTCACCCATTGCTGCCATGACTTTTTTCCGCATCGGCAAAATTCTTCCCCTTCGTCAGTAAGGGAAAGTGCATGGGTGTCCCGCTGAAAACAGGAGTTATACCCAGCTCCTTTTCCAAAGTCTTCAGCTGATGGGACACGGCGGGCTGGGTCACGCATAGATTTTCCGCTGCCCGGGTGAAATTACCACAGGCGGCTAGCTCGAGGACATAGCGCAGTTGGACCAGGTTCATGGATTTTACCTCCTCGGTTATTATTTTTTGTTCATAACAGTATTATAATTTCTCATTTCCATCTGTGCAAGTCTCTAGGCTATAATTAAATTACAAAAATTATGAAGGAGGTAAAGTTATGAGTAGTGGCCCTAAATTGGGAGAGAAGAAAAAATTTCAACTCCCACACGTATTTGTTCTTTTTATTTGGCATCATTGTACTCTGTACGGTTTTGACTTGGATTATTCCTGCTGGAGAATTTGACCGGATAGAGAATGCCGACGGCCGCATGATTGCCGTAGCTGGAAGCTGGCATACGGTGGACGCGGAACCGGTAGGTATCTTTCAGATGTTCAAGGCGGTATACGATGGAATGCTGGATGCAGCTGATATTTCCATGTTGATTTTCCTGACCTTCGCAAGTACCAGCTTTGTAATCAAAAGCGGCGCTTTTGACGGTCTGGTTGTCTTCCTGATGAAGATATTCAAAGGAAACAGCAGTATCATCATCATTCCGATTTTCATGGCTTTGTTTGGCCTTGGTTCGTCAACCGTGGGCATGTTTGAAGAGTGGCTGCCGTTTATACCGGTTTTCGCAAAGCATCTTTGTCGGCATGGGCTTTGATGCTGTGGTAGGCCTGGCCGTGGTAGCCTTCGGCGCAGGCATTGGATTTTCCGGGGCAGCCATGAACCCGTTCACGATGGGTGTGGCGCAAAGGTATCGCAGAGGTGCCGTATATGTCCGGGGCAGGATTCCGCGTTGTCTGTCATATCATTATGCTGGTTGTCGGTTCCGCTATGATCATGCGGTATGCACTGAAAGTAAAGAAGGATCCGACCAAGAGTGTAGTTTATGGAACGTTTTTGGACAAGGATCATTCGGCGGATGACAATGTAGAGAAAAAGGAATTCGGCGTCCGCCAGGTATTGGTTCTGATTGATCTCCTGGTCATGATCATCGTCCTCATCTGGGGTGTGAAAACCAAGGGGTGGTATTTTGCAGAGATTTCCACATTGTTCCTGATCATGGGAATTATCGCTGCGATCATCATGGGCTATGGACCTCAGAAAATCGGAAAGATTATCGCGGAGGGATTCGCAAGTGCAGCGGTACCTGCATTGATGGTAGGCCTTGCCCGTGGCATTCTGATGGTGATGCAGTCCGGGACGATCATCGACACGGTCGTATATGGACTGTCGATTCCGATGGCACATTTCCCGGCCTGGCTGACAGGCGTAGCGATGCTGATTATGCAGACCATCCTGAACTTTTTCATTCCATCCGGTTCAGGACAGGCGGCGACATCTATGCCGATTATGGCACCCCTTGCCGATCTGCTGGGCGTCAGCAGAGATACAGCATGTCTTGCCTTCCAGTTCGGTGACGGCCTGTCCAATATCATATGGCCGACTGCATATGCAGCCGTTATGTCAGGACTTGCAGGAGTCAAATTAGATAGATGGTGGAAATTTGCGTTTCCAGTCTTCGGTGTCCTGGTTTTGACCCAGGCTGCGCTGCTGATCTTCTCGGTAATGACTGGCTTTGGCGGTTAATTACAAAGAAAATGGCGCATTGCTTGCAATGTGCCATTTTTTCAATATAATACGAAGAGGTGGAGAAGGAGAAATCTATGAGCTATCAAGAATTAAAGAGTCATATTTTGCCGGAATTGACAAAAACCACGATAATCTGGCTGCCTTGAACGATGATCTGGCAGACCATCCAGAAATATCGGGACAGGAATTCCAAACATCAAGAAAGATTGTAAAGCTGTTGGAAAGCTATGGCTACCTGACAGAGTACCCTTACGCAGGACTTGAGACGGCTTTCCGGGCGATCAGCGGCAGCAACGATCATACTTACAAGATTGCCATTATGACCGAATATGATGCGCTGCCTGCAATCGGCCACGCCTGCGGGCATTGTCTGTCCTGCGCAATCAGCCTTCTGGCAGGGCTTTCCACAAAGGAGCTGCAAGATGAACTGGATGCAGATATTCATATCATAGGAACGCCTATAGAGGAGACAGATGGTGCGAAATGCACCATGATTGACAGAGGTGTCTTTGACGATTACGATATGGCAATCATGGTACACCTTACAACTACAATCTCGTAACGCCAGTGCTGCAGGGTCTGGCAAACTATATGTACGTATTTCACGGCAAAGCGGCTCACGCCTCGGCAGCCCCCTGGGATGGCAGGGGAATGCGCTGAACGCCGTACAGCTGATGTTTCATGCTGTGGATATGCTGAGGCAGCATACGACACAGGACGCCCAGTTTCACGGCATAGTCCGTAACGGCGGCGAAGCACCAAATATTGTTCGGAGGAAGCCTCCCTGTGAATTCTACGTCAGGGCGCTGGAGCAGGACTATCTGGAGCATCTGGTGAAGCTGGTTGATGACTGCGCGGAAGGCGCGTCCATCGCCACACAGACCACCTGGGAAAAATACCCTGTGGCAGCCACCTACGCAAACCTGAAGCACAATGCGGAGGGGAGGCGTCTTTGCTGGGAATCTACGACGAATTGGACATACCGATCAACGCAGAACCCGGCAGAATCTTCCGGATCTTCTGACTCCGGAAATGTCAGCTTTTTTATGCCCGACCTTCCATCCGTGTCTACAGGTGACATCCCATGATACGCCGATTCATACCAGGGGTTTGCGGACGCCATGAAAACTGACCGCGCCCATGCGGCGCTGGATACCGGAGCAAAGATCATCGCGCTGCAGATTGCAAAGATCTTCAGTGATCCTGCGCGCATCCAGGCGATGAAAACCGATTTTCAGAAAAAATAGAAGAAAGAAGGTACATCTGACTCATGAATTTCAGCATACTTGTTGACAATAAGACGAGCGCGCGGATTGCTGCGCCGAGTGGGGATTATCGATCCTGATTGAAAGCCAGGGAGAAAAAATACTCCTGGGATACAGGCATGTCGCCTATGTTTGCCGAAAATGCCAAAGCCATGGGCATCGATCTTTCTGACGTGTCAGCTCTGGTGATCAGCCATGGGCATTTCGACCATACTGGCGGTGCAGAGACCTTTGCTGACGCATAAATAGGGATGCTCCAATTTATGTCCACAAAGACGCACTTTATACGACGACATATACGGCGAGGTGGATGGCGTCATGGACCGACTATAATTGCGACATACTTTTGGGACGATGCTGCGAAAGGAGAGGGAAATTGCAGCCACGCATCCGTTTCACCAGCCATAAGCAGCAGATTGGCGTCATGTGTGTGGTTGTTGAAATATACCTTCTATGAAGAATATCCCCGACTGGAACTTCTTTCGCAGGCTGAACATCAAAGGCGCTGCTCTCGATGGCAGACTCGCTGTTGAGCCCGATCCCATGGATCACGAACAGTTTATCGCAGTTGAGGAAGAGGGGCTTCGTCTTTTCCGGCTGCAGCCACAAAGGGAATCATCCCGACTATGCAATTATTTCGGATTATCCCATTGCGGGCTTTAGCAGGGATGCATCTTCATGCTGTCAGCGCAAATAAACGAAAGTGAGATTATAGACGCCTTGGCGGCAATGAATCTGGACTATGTGGTGCCGCTGCACTGTACAGGAATGAAAGCCATCGTTGAGATGAAGATGAAGATGGGAGATCGGTGTAAAATTATGACTGGTGGGCGGTATATGACAGTTTAAAAAGAGGGAAGCTGCATACGAGGTCATATGGCGCAAAGCAACTGAAACAGTGCTTTGCGCCGTTTTTTTATCGTAGCGCCATAAATTGACAAAACTATTGAGGAAAGGTAAAATATTGATATATTAGATAGCAGGAGGTCTGCCATGAAGGATAACTATTATGACCAGAATCTGAACGCACAAAAGCTTTATCAAGTCTATCATAGCAAGTATTGCGGGGTATCGCAGTATTTGGAGGCGGAAATCTCCTTTGTAAAAAATCATCTGCAAGGGACAGAGCAGATCCTGGAACTGGGTGCAGGGTATGGACGCATCATGAAGGAGCTGGCTCCGCTTTGCAGATCTATAGTCGGCATCGACATCTCTCGTGAGAATGTGGAATTCGGCAGGGGAGTATCTGAAAAGAGATGGAGAATGCACAACTGCTCGTCATGGATGCACATCACATTCAGCTTGAGGCATCTTTTGATGTGATTTTATGTCTGCAGAACGGCCTTTCCGCCATGAAGGTTGAGCCGATGGAGTACGTCAAAGAGGTGATGGCATTGCTGTCAGCAGACAGGAAAAGCCTTTTTCAGCAGCTACAGCCCTAACTTCTGGGAACAGCGGGTTGCTTGGTTTCAGGAGCAGGCGGAAAAAGGGGCTGCTGGGAGAAATCGATATGGACGAAACCAAAGACGGCGTGATCGTCTGCAAAGACGGATTTCGGGCAACTACCCACTCGCTGGAGGACATGGACATGATTGGCAGGGCTTCTGGATATGGGTATCAGGTGACAGAAGTGGATGAATCCAGCATCTTCCTGGTTGTGGAGAAATGAACGGTATCGGAATAGGATATCCCGTGTAGTCAGACTGACTTGCCAGCAGATGGATGTCTTGTACGAGCTGCGAACTTTGACTCTGGTGAGTCAGTCTTATCAGAAGAGAACAGTCTGGGTATCTTGTTTCTGGATGAGGAGCTGACTGACGGAAAGGATACTACAATGAAAGATATAAAAAGATGGAAGATAATCTTAACAATTACGATCATCGTACTTTTCACATGTGCCGGTCATACTTTTTTCATTCGACGCATACGATGACAGAAATTTTGAAGTGGTTATCGTTTTATCTTATTTGCGGATGGGGTGTTGCTGTATTGTGGATATGTCTGTATATATGGGAGCACTTTAATGACAAAAAGAAGGCAAAAGAGTTACAGCGATTGTATCGGAGATCTGTGAATGTATTTTTGCTATCTACGATAACAGCTATGGTATCACTGATTGTCTTGTTTGCAAGACCACACACCTTGTCGTAATGCTTCCAATTGTTATTATAGGATTTCTGTTGGGAATAGGCGCTATTACGGTAACAAATACAATAAATAAGGTTTCTACCCAACAAAAGCAAATTAAACACATTGAATCAAACCAATATGAGTAGACGAGATGAATCCACTTGAGGTGCATCAGAGAATAATGAGATTATTTTTATGTCTGCTGGTCTAATATACTATAAAGACGGAAGAAAAGGATTCTTTTTCTACGACGACTGTCACAATTTGGATAGATTATGGTCAGTGCTACTCTACAGAGGAGGTATATGGTTGGGTACTTTCCATGTTTAATATAGAAAGATAAAATAATTCCGCCCGCGTCCGTTGCCGATTCATTAAGACAGAGGACGTTTTTGATTGAGATTTTTTACCTTAACATGTACTTTGGTTATAATAAATAAAGGCCAAAAAGATGAGGGCTATTTTGAAGCTAGAAAATATGCAATTTGCCTATAACGCAAAGCGTGCAAAATCATAATGATCTGACAGCTACTTTCCATTTGTCAAATACGCGGGCCTATGGTAGAATATCTCCATAATTACATTTGGGATAAGAGGGGAGAACACATTGGAGTTTAACAAAAAAAAATATTAAAACCTTTATTTTGATCGCATTTGCCTGTATCTTATTTTACCTGGGCATTAAGAATATCGGACTAGTCGTCGAGGCGATTGGCGGGGTGCTGGGCATCATGTTCCCATTCATATTAGGTGCGGGCATTGCCTTTGTCATCAATGTACCGATGACCAGAATCGAATACTGGATATTTCACAGGACGGACAGGCTGAAGTCTGGACGGCGGCCGCTTTCTTTTTGCTCACACTGGCAGCGGTCATCGGCGTCATCATCATCGCCATGTACATCATCGTTCCGCAGATTGCAGAAACCATGATGAGTATTGCCAGGGAACTGCCTGGAGCCATCAATACGGCGCAGGACTGGATTTTTTCCAAGATGAGTTACTGGAAAGCGCTGCAGAGTCTGGCAGAACAGCTTTCCGTAGACTGGACTGATATTGCGCGGAAACTGTCTGTTTTTTCATGCAGGAAGCGGCGACCAGCATGGTTAACAGCGGCATCGGAGCGGTGACCAATATTATCGGCGCGATTGTCAATTTCTTTATTGGATTTGTATTTGCAGTTTATCTGCTCATGGCAAAGGAGAAGCTGGCGGGACAGGGTAAACAGATATTGTTTGCAGTATTCAAGGAAGACACAGCGGAGAGAATTCTTTATGTCTGCAGCCTTGCCAGCAAAACTTTTCTAAGTTCATATCTGGGCAGTGCCTGGAAGCCTGCATCTTGGGAATGATGTTTTTCATTGCCATGAGTATTTTTCGGATGCCGTATGCAATGCTGATTTCAGTGCTGATCGCTTTTACGGCGCTGATTCCCATGGTAGGGGCTTTTTATTGGCTGTGCTATCGGCGCTTTGCTGATTTTGATGGTCAGTCCGTTTAAAGCCTTTATGTTCATCATCGTATTTTTAGTGCTGCAGCAGTTAGAAGGAAACCTGGTATATCCTCATGTAGTGGGAAATTCCGTGGGCTTGCCGTCCATCTGGGTTTTAGTTGCTATTACGATCGGTGGAAACCTGATGGGCGTAGTTGGAATGATTCTCTTTATTCCGATCTGTTCAGTGCTCTATGCACTCTTTAGACTTTTTGTCAAAGACAGGTTGAAAAAGAAGGGTGTGCCGAGAGAGAAATGGGAAGAGAAGGCCGTATTCGAAGAAAGCGTTATGACTGGAGAGGAAGAATAAGGCAAACAAAAAAGTCCCCTGTGGGACTTTTTTTTTGATTATACAAATACATACTGTACCAGTACCATATAACAAGCTGTACCGCCCAGAATGCTGAGCAAGTTATTTCTCCGCCAGATGTGGAGGGCCGCCACCACCGCGATGGCGATGAACTGGGGCGCAAAGCCGCTGAGCGCATCAAAGGTTGTGTTTTTAAGCAGTAGATGACCAAGATGGCGATGACAGAAAGGGGCAGCAGGTCGCCCAGCCGTCTGACCATGTGAGAGGGTTCCCCCCTTGCGGCCAAAGACGACAAAAGGAAACAGCCTGGTAAAAAGGTGAATAGGGCCACCAACAGGACGATGACCAAAGTATGGGTTACTCCTGACATTCTTCATTCGCCTCCCTTTTCACGCGGTTCTTTCTCATCTGCTTTTTCTGTCTTTACGGTCCAGCCGGAAAGCAATGCCACAGCCAGAATCAGAGACGGCAGAACAAAAACTGCCCGGTCCAAAGATAATCAGACAGATGACACCGGAGAAGAGACCGATATAGGTTGAATATGGGAGTCTGCGGCCAGCCACTGTTCCGTAAAAATGACGACGAACAGCGCCGTCATGGCAAAGTCGATGCCAGTGGTGTCAAAGGGAATGATATTGCCAATCAAATTGCCTGTGACGCTGCCGATAATCCAGTAGCACTGATTCATAGCAGACATGAGAACCATAGTCTTCTTCTCATTCAAACCAGACGGAAACGTGGTGCCGCAAAACAACGAATAGGTCTCGTCTGTCAGTGAAAAAAATCATGTAGGGACGAGCCTTCCCCAGAGTCTTAAATCGTTCAATAAATGAAATACCGTAAAACATGTGCCGGCTGTTCACAGACAAGGTCATCAAGATGACTGACAGCAGTGAAATACCGCCGCCCAGAAATGTGACCATAACGAACTGCATAGAACCGGCGTAGACGATAGTACTGATTAAAAGTGCCCAGGGCCAGCCAAAACCGGCCTGCTGCAGCAGAATACCAAAAGTGATGCCCAGGGTGATGTAGCCCAGCAAAATAGGGATGGTACGTTTAAATGCAAAATTTAGTTCTTTCATGCGCTGTCTCCCTTACAAAATATCTAACCTATACGATAAAGAAAATCTTGTAAAATGTCAACAAGAAAAAAAAAAAAACAGGCAAGGCGCTGCTTTAAAATGGTAATGTCTTAAGGAAGCGTAAAGAAAATGTCGGGATGACATCCTGTTACGATAAGTTTACGCTTTTTGGGCACATCTGCACATTCTCGCGTAACCGTATCACTGTCAGAAGGCTTCAACAGGGGGGGTATATCTGATCCCGGTTACTTTTCCTATCAATTTGTCAGCCGCAAAGGCCGTTCACAATTCACAAAAAGTAACCGAGAGCAGCATATCCATGGATTCTGCAGGAAATCATGTCTTATTTCAAGGCGTATGGCGGGATATGGCGTCTGATATCGCTGCAGCGTTACGCGAGATCTATTGGACAGCATCAAAAACCTAACCTTATTGTAATCAATGCTTGGTGCATACCCCTACCCTGTATATGTCACGCCAAGAAATCGCATCATAGGAAATTATGGACATTTTCAAAAAGTGCATCATACTGAAATAGAACAAAACAGGCAGGGCATACCGTGAAAGGTATGCCCTGTCTGCCTTAGAAATGACTTAATTGTAAATAAGTAATATGGCTATTTGTTATGGCTTGCAGTTATGCAGCCGGGTCTGCTGAAAATCTGTCTACTTTCGGCAGGTTTTCAGCTAAGAAGCAGGAAATATCATGGGAATCCAGATTTAATCCGAAATAGTTGCTGTAAACCAGCAAAAGTTCTTTGTACATTTCGATCTGCGCTGCCCTAGAGAGCGTCTTTGCAATCTGCAAATCGTAAATCTGATTCAGCCTTCTGGCTAAGATTCTGATTTCTTTTTCTCTTAAGGTCTTCATGATGCCGCCTCCTTACTTTTAATCTATATTGAATTTTACTTTTTGTTTTCTTTGTCTATATATAGAGCAAAAGTCGTGCCAACATGAAAATGACGAATTTTCAACGTTTTTTTTTATAGAAGATGAAACGAAATCGTATCAAAATTTTTGCTCTTTGAATTGAAATCGCATCAATGCCGTGGTATAATGGTTCCACGATCCTACGGCGTTGCCGAGCAGTAGGAACCAATGAATCATGTGCCGCGATTCTATTTTCAAAGGAATGCACATGGTATAATGGTTCCACGATCTTACGGCGTTGCCGAAGTGTAGGAACCAATGAATCATGTGCTTCGATTTTATCTTCAAAGGAATGCACATGGTATAATGGTTCCACGATCTTACGGCGTTGCCGAAGTGTAGGAACCAATGAATCATGTGCTTCGATTTTATCTTCAAAGGAATGCACATGGTATAATGGTTCCACGATCTTACGGCGTTGCCGAGCAGTAGGAACCATTGAATCATGTGCTACGATTTAAAAATCAGTGGAATGCACATGTTATAATGGTTCCACGATCCTACGGCGTTGCCGAAGTATAGGAACCATTGAATCACGACGTCTGATTTTAATTTCAGAGGAAATGTTCCATGAAAGAGCGTCTGGAGGTTAACTTATGAGAGATACTTTTGGAATAGAAAGAGTCCTGCAACCGCGGGGAGCCGTTCCTGTAACGGCATGGAAAGTAGATAATTCAAAAAAGTTTTGCCTAAAAAGAATTAAGGTAGAACGGGTTCACATTGAACTGGATAGCTTTCAGCAGATATGCAGTCAGTGCGATTATGATGAATCGAAAGTGATTCAAAGGATCATGGATATCATAGACAAGCGGGGAAAGCTTCACAATCCCTTCACCGACAGCGGCGGTATGCGTTGTATGGTCGTGTGGAAGAGATCGGCAGCCGTCTGGCAGAACAATGCGATTATCGAGTAGGCGATGAATATCTCTGTTTGGTGACACTGACTGTTAATCAGGACCTTATTTTTGAAAAAATAAGGGTCCCCTAATCAGGACTGAATAATTAAAAAATGGAGGTCTAATCAGGACCCATAATAGTATGTATATAAGACTTAGTAATTATATTGAGCTGCCGGGCTGCGGCTCCATCGAAACTGCGCACGCGGACCTGGTCTCCGGCCTCTGCCCTGTATGCCGGAGGGAGGGGCAGCCCACCTTGCCAACTCCAGGCGACTACCAGGAGGCGCTAGCAGCGTAACTTGT
>VOFI01000702.1_pt1 | contig 33587 bp, 52 predicted proteins | sample 5384131 | NCBI WGS metagenome assembly VOFI01 (sample SAMN12384728, study PRJNA508395) | human gut metagenome | isolation source: healthy gut H | host: Homo sapiens
CACTCGCCATCAGGGCGGCGGCAACAAGCGCCGTTATCGTATCATCGACTTCAAGCGCAACAAAGATGGCGTACCCGCCAAGGTTGCAACGATCGAGTACGATCCCCAACCGTTCCGCCCGCATCGCGCTTCTCCACTATGCAGACGGCGAGAAGCGCTACATCATTCACCCGAAGGGTCTGAAGGTGGGCGATGTGGTCGTGAGCGGTCCCGAGGCTGACATCAAGCCCGGCAACGCGCTTCCCCTGGCCAACATCCCCGTCGGTACGCTCATCCACAACCTCGAGCTCCAGCCTGGCAAGGGCGCCGCTATTGCGCGTTCCGCAGGCACCTCCATCCAGCTCATGGGTAAAGAGGGCAAATACGCAATCCTGCGTATGCCTTCCTCCGAAATGCGTCGCGTGCTTCTGACCTGCCGTGCCACCATCGGCGAGGTGGGCAATGCAGAGCATGCCAACATCAAGATCGGCAAGGCCGGCCGTAACCGCTGGAAGGGCATCCGCCCCACCGTCCGCGGCACCGTCATGAACCCCGTCGACCACCCGCACGGCGGCGGCGAGGGCGAAGAACAAGTCTTCGGGTCGTCATCCCGTCACTCCGTGGGGTGTTCCCACGAAGGGCCATCGCACCCGCAATCCCAAGAAGGCGTCGAGCCGCTTGATCATCCGCCGTCGCAAGTAGCGCGTAGGTACTTAAGGAGTAATAGTGAGCAGAAGTTTGAAAAAAGGTCCTTTCGTAGAACCGCGCCTTCTGGGTCGTATCGAGGCTATGAACGCGGCTGGCGAAAAGAACGTTATCAAGACCTGGTCCCGTGCGAGCACCATCTTCCCCGAGATGGTCGGTCACACCATCGCCGTCCACGACGGTCGCAAGCACGTGCCTGTGTACATTACCGAGTCCATGGTTGGCCACAAACTGGGCGAGTTCGCCCCGACCCGTACGTTCAAGGGTCATTCGGCCGACAAGGGCAAGCGATAGTTAGGGGTGAACAATGGAAGTTAGAGCAGTATCGCGCTACGTTCGCGTCTCTCCTCGCAAAGCCCGCGTCGTCGTCGACCTGGTTCGCGGCAAGTCCGTTGAGCAGGCTCGTGAGATCTTGGCTTTCACCAACCGCGCGGTTGCGGAGACGGTTGAGAAGACGCTGAATTCCGCTGTTGCGAACGCGGAGCACAACAATCACCTTCGTGGCGACTCGCTCGTCATCAAGGCGGCCTACGTCGACGAGGGTCCGACGCTCAAGCGCATCCGCCCTCGTGCCAAAGGGTTCCGCGTCGCGCATCAACAAGCGTACCAGCCACATCACCATCATCGTCGCACCGCGAGGAGGCATAAAGTCCATGGGTCAGAAAGTCAGCCCTACCGGGTTCCGTCTTGGCATCACCGAGGAGTGGCGTAGCCGTTGGTACGCCGACAAGAACTACGCCGAAACCCTCGAGAACGATCTTGCCATCCGCAAGTTCCTGGAGAAGCACCTTGCCCGTGCTGCTGTCTCCAAGATCGAGATCGAGCGCGCCGGCGACAAGGTCAAGGTCATCGTCACCACGGCCCGTCCGGGCGTCGTGATCGGCAAGAAGGGCGCCGAGATCGACGCGCTTCGCAAGAAGCTCGAGAAGGTCGCTAACGGCTCCGTCTCCATCGAGGTCGTCGAGGTCAAGCGTCCCCGAGCTCGACGCCGAGCTCATCGCTCAGTCCGTCGCCGAGCAGCTCGAGGGCCGCGTCGCCTTCCGTCGTGCCATGCGCAAGGCCGTCCAGTCCGCCCGTAAGAGCGGCGCCAAGGGCATCCGCATTCAGTGCTCCGGCCGTCTCGGCGGTGCCGAGATGAGCCGTCGCGAGTGGTATCGCGAAGGCCGCGTGCCTCTGCACACGCTGCGTGCGAAGATCGACTACGGCTTCGCTACCGCTGCCACCACGATGGGCTCCATCGGCGTGCAGGTGTGGGTGTACCACGGTGAGGTTCTTCCGGGCCAGAAGGCTCCGCAGCCGGCTCTCGAGGGCAGCTCTCGCCCGAACCGCCGCGGACGCAACGATCGTAACGAGAGGGGCGCAAGTAATGCTCGTACCCAAGCGCGTTAAGCACCGCAAGGTGCAGCGTGGTTCTATGAAGGGCAAGGCCAAGGGCGGCACCCGTCTGAACCACGGCTCTTACGGCATCCAGGCGCAGGAAGCGCACTGGATCACCAACCGTCAGATTGAGGCCGCCCGTATCGCTATGACTCGTTACATGAAGCGTGGCGGTAAAGTGTGGATCACGATCTTCCCCGACAAGCCGATCACCCAGAAGCCTGCTGAGACCCGCATGGGTTCCGGTAAGGGTAACCCCGAGGGCTGGGTCGCTGTTGTGAAGCCCGGCCGCATCATGTTCGAGATCGACGGCGTCGACGACGAGACCGCTCGCGAGGCTCTTCGCCTTGCGATCAACAAGCTGCCCATCAAGTGCAAGATCGTTACTCGCGAAACGGAAGGGCAGGGAATAAATGAAAGCAGCAGAGATCCGTGAGCTTTCTGCCGAAGACCTGCAGGTGAAGCTGAAGGAAGCCCGCGCTGAGTTGTTCAACCTGCGCTTCCAGATGGCCACGAGCCAGCTCGACAACACCGCTCGCGTCAAGCAGGTGAAGAAGAAGGATATCGCGCGCATCCTCACCGAGATGCGTGCTCGTGAGCTGAGCGCGTAAGCTTAGGAAGGGTGTTGAGAAATGACTGAAGAGCGCAATCTGCGTAAGGTCCGTCAGGGCGTTGTCGTCAGCGACGTCAATGACAAGACCATTGTGGTTGAGGTCAAGGAGCGCAAGCCGCATCCCGTGTACGGCAAGATGATGACGACCACGAAGAAGTTCCACGCCCACGACGAGAACAATGAGGCGGCGAGGGCGATACCGTGCTATCATGGAAACCCGCCCTCTGTCCAAGATGAAGCGCTGGCGCCTTGTGAAGATCGTAGAGAAGGCCAAATAGCACGTGTGCGCTGCATGCAAGCTATCTTTAGAAAGTAAGGAACAAGCATATGATTCAGATGCAAATCCATGCTCGCGGTCGCCGACAACTCCGGCGCTCGCAAGGTGCAGTGCATCAAAGGTCCTGGGCGGCTCCAAGCGCCGTTACGCGGGCCTGGGCGACGTGATCATCTGCAGCGTCAAAGAGGCGGCTCCGAACGGCAACGTCAAAAAGGGCGATGTCGTGCGCTGCGTTGTCGTGCGTGTGAAGAAGGAAGTCCGTCGCAACGACGGCTCCTATATCCGCTTCGACCAGAACGCCGCCGTGTTGATCAACAACGACGGCGCTCCCAAGGGCACCCGCATCTTCGGGCCCGTCGCTCGCGAACTGCGTGAGAAGAAGTACATGAAGATCGTGTCTTTGGCACCTGAAACGCTGTAGGGGGAGGTGTGCAAGAATGGCCAAAGCAGAACAAGCAGAAGAAACAAGAACAAGATGAGCATTCGCCGCGGCGATACCGTCAGGTCTTGACCGGCAGGACAAAGGGCAAGCAGGGCAAAGGTGCTCCGCTCCATCCCCGAGAAGTCTCGCGTCGTTGTCGAGAAGGTCAACATGGTCAAAGAAGGCCATGCGCCCGACGCAGCAGAACCCGCAGGGCGGCATCATGACCATCGAGGCTCCCGATCCATGTCTCCAACGTGATGGTCGTCTGCCCCGAGTGCGGTCAGGCGACTCGCATCGCGAAGCGCTTCACCGACGAGGGGCCAAGAAGGTCCGCGTCTGCAAGAAGTGCGGCAAGGACATCGTCGTCAAAGACGAGAAATAAATCAGGTAACAAGCTTGACCGAAGAGGCAGATTTCCTATAATGTCTCCTCTTCGGGTGCCTTCGGAAGTGCGCCTATGGCCCCGTCTCAGACAGGGGACGCGGGGTCGGAAATCCTGCGTTTAATCCATCGTAAGAAAGGTTTTTACCATCATGGATGAAACTCCTCGTTTGAAGGAAAAGTACTCCAAGGAGATCGTCACCAAGCTCGAGAAGGAGCTCGGCATCAGCAACATCAACAAGGTTCCCCGCCTTGAGAAGATCGTCGTGAACATGGGCGTTGGCGCGCTGCCGCGGGCGACTCAAGCTTCTCGATGCCGCTATGAACGACATGCGCATCATCACCGGCCAGCAGCCCTGCATCACCCGTGCGAAGAAATCCATCGCGGGCTTCCATATCCGCCAGGGTATGGCTATCGGCTGCAAGGTCACTCTGCGCGGCAACCGCATGTGGGAGTTCCTTGACCGCCTGCTGGCGACCGCTCTTCCGCGTGTGCGCGACTTCCGCGGCATCTCCCCACGAGCTTCGACGGTCGTGGCAACTACACGCTCGGCATCACCGAGCAGATGATCTTCCCGAGATCGACTACGACAAGGTCGATCGTACCCGCGGCATGGACATCACGGTCGTCACCACGACCGCGGACAACAACGAGGACGCCTTCGCGCTGCTTTCCGCGCTGGGCTTCCCGTTCAAAGCAAGTAAAACAAGCAGCCGCCTCTTGCAGGCGGCTTGCTCGTAACCTCAGGCATTTGGGCTCGCACGATAGGGTTGCGGGCCTAGATCATAAGAAAGAAGGAATGCATGGCTAAGAAATCGATGATCGCCAAGGCCAAGCGCGAGCCGAAGTTCTCGACACGTGAGCATAACCGCTGCTCGCGTTGCGGACGTCCCCATGCTTACTATCGCAGGTTGGGCTTGTGGCGTGTTTGCGTGCGCGAACTGGCCAACAAAGGCGAGGTGCCCGGCGTGACCAAGTCTTCCTGGTAGGACGCTCAATCACGTTTAGGGTGTGCCGACGTGAAAGGCGGCGTCGCTACAGGGCGATATCCGAACCGCACCTCGGCTCATCACGGATCAAAGGAGAAATCAACATGACAATGACCGATCCCATCGCAGATATGCTTACGCGCGTGCGTAACGCTCAGTCTGCCGGCAAGGAGACGGTTTCCATGCCGTCGAGCAAAAACTCATCGAGATTGCTCGCATCATGGACCAAGAGGGCTACATCCGGGTTATCAGGTCGTCGAGGGCGAGCCCCGCGCGAGCCTCGAGATCACGCTGAAGTACGGCCCGAAGAAGGCCAAGACCATTCGCGGCATCAAGCGCATCTCCAAGCCGGGTCTGCGCATCTATGCCGGCAAGGACGATCTGCCCCGCGTGCTCGGCGGCCTCGGCACGGCAATCATCTCGACTAGCAACGGCGTCATGACCGACCGCGATGCTCGCAAGAAGGGCATCGGCGGCGAGGTCATCGCCTACATCTGGTAGGAAAGGAAGGGTAACGAAATATGTCTCGTATCGGCAAAGTTGCCCATCGCTGTTCCTGCAGGTGTCGAGGTCACCATCGACGGTGCCACGGTTACGGCGAAGGGGCCCCAAAGGTGAGCTGACGCGCACCTTCCAGCCCATGATGATCATCGAGCGCGGGGGCGACGAGATCCTCGTCAAGCGCCCGGATGACACGCGTGAGGCCAGGAGCCTCCATGGCCTGACCCGCACCCTCATCCATAACATGGTCGAGGGTGTTTCCACCGGCTTCTCAAGAAGCTCCAGCTCGTCGGCGTCGGCTATCGCGCCGCGCTGAAGGGCAAGGATCTTGAGATGCAGCTCGGATACTCCCATCCGGTTCATGTCGAGGCTCCCGAGGGCATCACCTTCGAGGTTCCCAGCCAGACCGAGATCATCGTCTCCGGTCCTTCTAAGGAAATGGTCGGCCAGGTTGCGGCGAACATTCGCAAGTGGCGCAAGCCCGAGCCTTACAAGGGCAAGGGTATCCGCTACGACGGCGAGTTCGTGCGTCGCAAGGTCGGCAAGGCTGGCAAGGACTAAGCTTCGGCTTTAATCTGAGAAGGGATTATCATGAATAAGCTTCAGGAAAAGAAGGCCAGGCTCCAGCGCCGCCACCGTCGTGTGCGTGGCAAGGTCTCCGGTACGCGGCCCGTCCTCGTCTGTGCGTTACGCGCAGCAACAGCAACATTTTACGCTCAGGTCATCGACGATGTCGCTCATACGACCATCTGCGGTGCCTCTACGCTCGGCCCTGATTTCAAGGCTCTCGGGATCAGCGGTGCGACGGTCGAGGGTGCAGCTGCCCTCGGCGGCATCATCTCGAAGTTGGCTCAGGAGAAGGGCGTGACGGAAGTCGTCTTCGATCGTGGCGGCAACCTTTATCACGGACGCGTCAAGGCTCTCGCCGAGGGTGCCCGTGAGGCCGGATTGAAGTTCTAGAAGGGGTTTAGCTTATGGCTCGTAAACAACAGGAAAACGCCGTTCCCGAGCTTCAGGAGCGCGTTGTCTACATTAACCGCGTTTCCAAGGTCGTCAAAGGCGGTCGTCGTTTCGCTCTGACCGCTCTTGTCGTCGTGGGCGATGGCAACGGTCGCGTCGGCGTTGGCATGGGCAAGTCCCAGGAAGTGCCGATCGCCATCAAGAAGGGCACCGAGGACGCCAAGAAGAACATGTTCTCGATTCCGCTGACCGCCGAGGGCACCGTGCCGCATGAGGTCCTCGGTGAGTTCGGCGCAGGCCGCGTTCTCATCAAGCCGGCTGTTCCCGGTACCGGCGTTATGGCCGGGCGGCCCGGTTCGTGCCATCATGGAGCTCGCGGGCGTTCAGAACGTCATCACGAAGTCTCTTGGCACCAACAACGCCATGAACATCGTGAAGGCTGCCGCCGAAGGCCTCAAGGCAATGCAGAGCCCCGCTGAGGTTGCTGCTCGCCGTGATCTGTCCGTCGGTGAAGTCTTCGGCTGGAAGGAGCAGAAGTAATGTCTGACGCAAAAAAGACCCTGCGCCTTACCCAGGTGAAGAGCTCCGTTGGCCGTCCCGCCGATCAGGGCAAGACCCTGAAGGCACTCGGCCTCGGCTAAGATCGGCCGCACCGTCGACCAGGTCGACAACGAGTCCGTTCGCGGCATGATCTTCAAGGTGAAGCATCTCATCACGGTCGAGGAGATCTAAATTTGATCGCACGAAGCGACATTATTCCGCTTAGTGTATAATGCGTCATCGGCGTGACCCGAAATCGGGTTGCGCCGATGACGTGCGTAATGGAAGTTAGCTGGCGGCGAGCTGCCAGCGTCGGGGTAATAACTTTTGAAGCGTCTGAAGGAGCTTCAACAACATGGAACTTAAAGATTTGAAGCCGGCTGCCGGCTCCACCAAGAACCGCAAGCGCGTCGGCCGTGGCTCGGGCTCCGGTTACAGCAAGACCGCCGGCCGCGGCATGAACGGTCAGAAGTCCCGTGCCGGCGGCGGCAAGGGCGTTGGGTTCGAGGGCGGCCAGACCCCGCTCGCGCGTCGTCTTCCCTAAGCTCCCCGGTTTCCGCAACATCAACCGCGTCGAGTACCTGCCCGTCAACGTTAGCCGTCTCGAGGAGAAGTTCGAGGCCGGCGAGGTTGTCGACGGCGATCCTTGGCCGCCAAGGGCATCATCAAGCATGCTGACGCCCTGGTGAAGGTTCTCGGCGACGGCGAGATCACCAAGGCCCTTACGGTCAAGGTCGATAAGGTTTCTGCTTCCGCTAAGGCGAAGATCGAAGCAGCCGGAGGAAAGGTCGAAGAGCCTTGCTAAGCTCTATCATTGACGCATTCAAGGTTCCGGAGCTGCGTAAGAAGATCCTGTTCACGCTGGGTATTCTCGCGCTGTATCGCCTCGGGGCCTACGTGCCTGTACCGGGCATTCCGTTTCATGAGTTCGCCGTGGCGTTTCAGGACACCGGCGTTGCCATGACCATGCTCGACTTGTTCACGGGCGGTGCGTTGTCGAACTTCTCGGTGTTCGCGCTCGGCATCATGCCGTACATCTCTGCATCGATTATCATGCAGCTGATGCAGGGCGTCGTTCCAGCTGTCGGACGTTGGGCACGGGAAGGCGAGACCGGACGTCGTAAGATCACTCAGATCACGCGTTACCTGACGCTGGGCCTGGGTCTGATCAACGCGATCGGCTACCTCCTTCTGTTCAAGTCGCCCGCCTACGGCGTGGTCTTCTCGACAGAGGTTCCCGAGATCGTGACTGATGTCATCATCGTGTTCACGCTCGTTGCTGGCACGGCATTCATTATGTGGATGGGCGAGCTCATCACGCAGCGCGGCATTGGCAACGGCATGTCGTTGATCATCTTCGTGAGCATCGTGTCGCGCGTTCCCTCCGCCAGCTTCTCGTCGGTCAACCTGACCAGCGATATGGGCGCGGGCATCGCGATCACTGTTTTGATCCTCGCGGTCGTTTTGGGTTGCATCCCGCTGATCATCTTCGTCGAGCGTGCGCAGCGCCGCATTCCGTGAATTACGCGAAGCGCGTTCAGGGCCGTAGATGATGGGCGGTCAGACCACTTACATTCCTTTGAAGGTCAACGCCGCCGGCGTCATCCCGATCATCTTCGCGAGCTGCATCATTTTACTTCCGGCGCAGCTTGCGGCGATTTTCAACGTTGAGTGGCTCACCACGTTCGCGAACTGGTGCTCCACCGCTGGCTGAACTGGCTGCTGACGCTTCTGCTCATCGTGTTCTTCGCGTATTTCTACACCTCGATGGTGTTCAACCCCGAGGAGACGTCGGATAACATCCGCAAGCAGGGCGGCTTCATCCGGGCGTGCGTCCCGGGTCTGCGACCGTGCAGTACATAAAGAACGTGATTCATCGCATCACGCTTCCCGGCGCTTTGTTCATCGCCGTCATCGCCGTGGTGCCGACCATCATCTTCTACTTCACGGGCAACCAGCTGATTCAGTCGTTCGGCGGTACGTCGATCCTTATCATGATCGGCGTTGCGCTTGACACCATGAACAAGGTCGAGAGCCAGCTGAAGATGCACAACTACAACGGCTTCTTCAAGTAGCACTCGGTTGACCTGAATTGTTTAGAACCCGCCGCTCGGCGGGTTCTTTTTGTCCGCGAGCTCCGCCCCCCCTTGCAGCGACCTATGGTTCCCGCTGTCCTTGCAGAGATCTGCGGGTTCCCGCTGCCTTCGCCTGCGTTTTGCGAACTCGTTCGAGCTGGGTTGCGGCGCCTGCGTGATTAGGGTTCATTTTCTGTAAAATCGTGCGTCATATGATCGCTTTGCTACAATAGAGAAACGTTGAGTACGATCGCATCGTGTTAATCGAGAAAGGATCAACAACCATGAACATTGTGTTGCTCGGTGCTCCGGGTGCCCGGCAAGGGCACGCAAGCCGCGAAGCTCGTCGAGGAATGCGGTCTGTGCCATATTTCCACGGGCGATATCCTGCGCGCCGCGGTCAAGGATCGGACTCCTCTCGGCGTCAAGGCGAAGGGCTTCATGGATGCAGGCGAGCTTGTTCCCGATGATCTTATCATTGACCTCATGAAGGAGCGTATCCAGCAGCCCGATACCGAGAAGGGCGTTATCCTCGACGGTTTCCCCGCACGACCACGCAGGCGGTCGCGCTTGACACGATGCTCTCCGAGCTTGGTCGCCCCTCGACGCCGCTCTTTTTGATTGACGTCGACTCCGAGGTCATCGTCAACCGCCTCTGCTCGCGTCGTATGTGCAAAGCATGCGGCCATATCGGCACGGTCTCCGATGAGGCTTGCCCGAAGTGCGGCGGCGAGATGTACCAGCGCGACGACGATAACGAGACGACGGTTCGCAATCGCCTCGACGTCTACGAGAAGTCCACGAGCCCGCTGATCGATTACTATCGCGGTTGCGAGCTGCTCGTGACCATCGACGGTGATCGTGATCCTGCCGAGGTCTTCGCCGATGTTAAAGAAGCTCTTCATCTGTAGAGATCGCTCAGCACCCTTGATGCTCGGGTCGCTTAGGTGATGTCATGGCTAATTCGATCCCGCACCGTGCGTTCGGTGCGGGATTTTTCTCGATGAGCGCTATGCCTACATTGTCTGACAATATCGAATACATCTATCGGTGCAAGGTCGATCCGAATCGCGCTTCGATCGTGCATTTGGTGAAATCGCTGCTCGTCTTGGTTCTCGTCGCCGTCGCACTCGAGGTCTTCGTCTTCAACTTCAATTATTTCGCGTCCGCAGGGTACAAGTCCATCGACCTTTAAAGACCGTATCGAGCTTCCGAAGGGCGACGACGGTTATTTTTCGCGCGACGTCGGTGAGCCATGTTCTCGAGTTCTCGAACCTCAACGCCGAGGTGCGCAACATCAGGATCGATTTCGACTCGAACCAGCCCGCCCAAAACCTCACCGTTAAGATCCACTTCACCGCAGATGCGCATCGCGCGTATTTCGATTCCACGGAATATACGGTGGGTGTTCCCGAGGTTGAGATATCGACCATGTCCTCGCAAAAGCGAGTACATCAACCTGAACACTGCCGGCTACGTTTCCAGCTTGCGTATAGAGATCACCGGCGACGACGTCTCGTATCCGATCAAGCTCAAGACCGTCACCGTCAACGCCTGTCACCCTTTTGAGTTCTCGTGGCTGCGCTTCACCGTCGCGCTCGGTGTTTTGCTTCTTGCGTTCATGTTCAGGCCTCGTTCGTCGGTTTACCGGATCAACATGGTGACCAACCCCGTCAAGTCGAAAGCGGGCATCGTCGCGACGGTCGTCATCGAGATAGCGCTCGTGTCGACGTTTTTTGTTCTACGGGTCGAACCTCGTCGGCGTCGCGACCTCTTCGTACAACTACGGTTCATGGGACGGCAAGTCGATCGTGAACACGTTCGAGGTGGGCGGGGGGAACGCGCAGCAGTACGCCGAGCTCGCGCCCGCGCCATGGCGCACGGTCAGCTGTATCTCGAGGAGGAGCCGCCCGATTGGCTTAAATCCATGGACGACCCTTACGATAAGAGCGCGCGTGACGAGCTGCAGAAGGAAACGGGCGAGCCTTATTTGTTCGACGTGGCGTATTATGACGGCCATTATTACGTCTATTTCGGCGTAGTTCCGGTGCTTATGTTCTACCTCCCTTCTACCTTGCCACCGGAGCCAACTTCCCAACCGCCATAGGCGTGCTCGTCATGGCGGTGGCGTTCATCCTCGGCTGCTCCGCGTTGCTCGATCGGTTCGCGCGCTATCACTTCAAGCGCGTGAGCCTTGGCGTTTACCTTCTGCTTCAGATTCCTCTCGTCATGTGCTGCGGTATGCTCTACCTCGTTAAGTTCCCGACGTTTTACTCGCTGCCTATCATGTGCGGACTCGCGTTTTCGGTATGGGGCTTGTACTGCTGGATGCGCGGGCGTCTGTCGAAGCATGCGTGCGCGTGGTTTTTGTTGGGATCGCTGTGCATGGCGCTTGTCGCGGGGTGCAGGCCCCAGTTCCTCGTGCTCTCGTTTTTGGCGATCCCTCTGTTTTGGCGAACCTATATCACCGAGCGTCGCGCGCTCACTTCCGCAGGCGTGCGTGAGCTTGCGTGTCTGCTCGCGCCTTACGTGGTGGTTGCGGCGGGGATCATGGCGTATAACTATGCGCGATTCGGCTCTCACCGATTTCGGGGCGAACTACAATCTCACGGTGAACGACATGACCAAGCGCGGCATGAACGTCGGAAGGCTCGCGCCCGCCTTCTTCACGTACTTCCTACAGCCCGCCAACGTCACGGGCGTGTTCCCGTTCATCGAGCCTGCGCTGTTCGACACCACCTATATGGGTCAGACCATCAAGGAAGTCACGTTCGGCGGCATATTCGCCTGCTTGCCCGTTCTGTGGGCGCTGCCGTTCGCGGGCCGCATCTTGGCGAAGCGCCGCTCCCAGCGTTCGACGCGCACTATCTTCGGCGTCATCGTGGTGCTTCTCGTCGCCGGTGTGGCCGTCGCCTTGCTCGATGCCGAACTGGCGGGCATACTGCAGCGCCATTACGCCGACTTCAGCTTCATGTTCCTCGCCGCGTCGGTGCTGCTCTTGTTCAACGTCAACGAGAATCTTCGCGATCGTTCTTCCGAGCGCGAAGTGTTCATCAAGGTGCTCGTGGTGCTGGTGGCGTTGAGCTTGCTCTACAGCGCGCTTGTGTGCTTCGTGCCGGAGACGGGCTGGTATTCGGATATTTATCCGTGGGCATATCAGGATGTTATCGAAACGTTCCAATTCTGGACTTAGAAAGGAAGTCAGATGAAACTGCTTATCGAAGAGTCGTACGAGGATATGAGCCGTCGCGCCGCCGACGTCATCGCCGAGGTTGGTCGTCGAGAAGCCGAACTGCGTGCTGGGCCTTGCCACGGGATCGACGCCGATCGGTCTTTACGCCGATCTGGTCTCCGACTGCAAGGAAGGCAAGATCAGCTTCAAGGATGTGAGCACGTACAACCTCGACGAGTATCGCGGGCTCGCGGGCGATCACGATCAGAGCTATCGTTACTTCATGAACGTGAACCTGTTCGACCATGTTGACATCGACAAAGCGGCGACCCACGTGCCCGATGGCGCTTGCGAGGACGCCGACGCTGCGTGCGCGGCGTACGAGGAGGCCATCGAGGCTGCAGGCGGCGTCGACATCCAGCTGCTCGGCCTGGGCCACAACGGCCACATCGGCTTCAACGAGCCGTGCGACGAGTTCCCCAAGGCGACGCACTGCGTGACGTTGACCGAGAGCACCATCCAGGCGAACAGCCGCCTGTTCGACTCCATCGACGAGGTTCCTCGCGAGGCGTACACCATGGGCATCGGCACCATCATGAAGGCCAAGAAGATCCTCGTGGTGGCCAACGGCGAGGGCAAGGCCGATATCGTGCGTCGCGCCTTCTTCGGCCCGGTGACGCCTGAGGTGCCCGCCTCCATCCTGCAGTTCCATCCCGACGTGACGGTCATCGTCGACGCGGCCGCAGGCGCTCTTTGCAAGTAGCGGATACGTATCGGGACGAAGTTCGGAATCTGCGTCGTTCGTGCTTTCGGTTAGGGGCGCTTTGCGTGCTCGTGGCGTGCTGAGAGCTCTTCTCGAGGCTCGATCGACGGTGATACCACTCATTTCCTAGGAAAGGAGCAACATGAGCGTTATACGCGCTGGAGAAATCTTCGACGGCGAGGGCTTCTGCGCTGCCGACCTGTTTATCGAGGGCGATCGTTTCGTCGCCGACCGCGATGAGAAGCCTGGTGAGGTCATCGACGCCGCAGGTTGCTATGTCATTCCCGGCTTGGTGGATCTGCATTTCCACGGCAGTGCCGGCGCCGACATCTGCGACAGGGCGCTCGAGGGGCTTCATGAGATGGCGGCTTACGAGGCGTCGCGCGGCGTGACCGCGATGTGCCCTGCGACTATGACGCTTTCCGAGGAGATCCTCACGAAGGCGGCCCATGCGGCGGCGGAGTTCTCGCCCGCCGAGAACGAAGCCGATCTGGTCGGCATCAACATGGAGGGGCCGTTCATCTCGCCCTCGAAAGTCGGTGCGCAGAACCCCGAGTACGTCCGCAACCCCGGCGTCGAGGAGTTCCGACGTCTCCAGGAGGCCGCAGGCGGTCTGTTTAAGATCGTCGACATCGCACCCGAGGCCGGGCGCTGACGAGTTCATCAAGGAGCTTTCGGGCGAGGTCCGCATCTCGCTCGCGCACACCTGCGCCGATTACGACACGGCGTCGCATGCTTTCGAGCTGGGAGCGCGGCATCTGACGCATTTGTACAACGCCATGAACTCCATGCATCACCGCAAGCCCGGCCCAATTCCCGCTGCGGCGGAGCGCGATGACGTCACCGCCGAGATCATCGCGGACGGCGTGCACATTCATCCCGCCATGGTCCGCCTCGCGTTCAACATGTTCGGCGACGATCGCATGATCCTCATCTCCGACACGCTGCGCGCCGCAGGTCTTGAGGACGGCACGTACGATCTGGGCGGCCAGGACGTCACGGTGAAAGGTCCCGTGGCCACCATCGAAAACGGTGCGTTAGCGGGCTCGGTGAGCGATCTCATGCGCTGCTTCTACGTTGCGGTGCATGAGATGAACATCCCGCTTGCGAGCGCGGTCAAGGCCGCGACGGCAAACCCTGCTCGCGCTTTGGGCCTCGAGGGAGTGCATGGCACGCTCGCCGCAGGGGGCCATCGCCAACGCGGTGCTGCTTGACAAGGAAACGCTCGAGGTGAAAGGCGTCGTGCTGAGGGGCAAACTTCTTTAGCCGGGTTGCATCGGAAGCTCGGGGAAGCCCGCGAGAGGGGGCGGAGCGCGACTCTCGCTGGCCGAACGTTGTCGGGTGGGGGAGAGGTCTCTCAGGGGCGGCAGGCTGTCTCCGACAGCGTTCAAGCACGCCTCCAGGCGCATGTGAGCTTACGTTTGCGCCAAGCATGGGTCATGATATGAAGAAAGCCGCCCTCGGGCGGCTTTCTTACTGTTTATCGCCTTGCGGCGCGGGGTTCGATCGGATCGCGAGCTTTTACGCGAGCTCGGGCAGGCTTGCGGCGGCCACGGACTGGCCCACGCGGCGCATCATCTCGTCGGGCAGCGTCACGTTGATCTGCGCGTCGAGCTCGGGGTACTCCTCGGCGAGAACGCGGTTTGCACTCGCTGATCACGAGGTCGCCGCCCACGCCGGAGGCCACGCGGCCCAGCACCAGGAGCGTCTTGATCTCGTAGAACGAGCTGTACAGCACGAGCGTGTGCGCCAGGTACACGCCGATGGGCGGAAGATGTCGAGCGCGCCCTCGTGGCCTTCGTTCGCCAGACCCTGGACCACCTTGAGCTTCTCGGCGGGGGAGAGCTCCGGATCGAGCTCGATGCCAGCCGCGGGAGCCAGCTTGATGACGGAGTCCTGGCTGAAGTACTTGCAGCCCACGCCGTAGTCGGTCGACCATTCGTCCTGCATGGCGGTCGGGGCCAGGTCGACGGGCGCAAAGGCGAGCTCGTTGATCCAGCCGAGGACGTTGCCGTCCGCGTTCACGTAGCCGACGGCCTCAGGAGGTGCCCATGGCGATGCCGAGGATATCCCCGAACCCGTGGACATATAGCCTGCAAGCGCGGTCACGTCGCCGTCGTTGGCCACGACGATCGGCACGTCGCCCATCTCCTTGGCGGCGCGGTCGTGAGATGCTCTTGACCTCGTCGCGACGCTCACGCGGAACCTTGATGAACAGCGAAGCGACCATGGGCGAGTTGCCCACGAAGGTGCCGGCGGAAGACACGCCGATAGCGTCGACGCGCGGCATCTTGGAGGCGGCCGTCTTGAAGGCGGTCACGATCTCGTTGAAATGGTACTCGGGATCCTCGGTGATCTTCGGGAACCCACGACCTCCTCGGAGTACACCGACTCTCCGTCGATGACCGCGGGAGACCTTGCGGTCGGAACCGCCCGCATCGAAGCCGATGCGGCAGCCCTCCATGTGCCCGCCGATGGCCTTGGCGGACTCGTTGGCGGCGGGGAAGGTCTCCTCGGTGCAGGCGATCACCTCGAGCTGCTTCTCGTAGACGTCCTCGAAGAAGCCGAAGTCGAAGGCGCGCTCGCCCTCGGGGGAGTAGGCGGCCGCCAGCTTCTCGGCGATCTCGTCGCAGCCGCGCAGGTACACGCGGAAGCCGCCCGTGCTCCACAGGGTGAACTTGACGAGGCGCTCGACGTAGCGCAGGTTGGCCTCGGCGAACTTGGGCCCGCGGATGGCGCTCGCGGACGGAGATCAGGCCGTCTTCGCGCTCGACGGCGATGGCGATGGGGTTGGTCGCCTCTTTGAGGTACTCGCGCATCCACACGCCGAACGGGATGAACTTTGTCGTCGAGAACGGGAACGTTCTTGATCGAATACTCGATGCCCAGGTAGTTCATGGTCTGCCTTTCTTTCGCTTGCGGCTAATCGCCGATGATCTCGGTTAGAACGCGCTCGGTCATGGAGAGAGCGCGCGGTACGTGGAAGGGGCCCTTGAAGGTTGAACCCTTCGTCGACGGCATGGTGGGGCAGTCCGTCGCGACGCAGGTAGCCGTACCATTCGCCGTATTCGGGGTCGGCGAAATGGTTCTTGGCGTAATCCGTCGTCTTCAGGAGCCAGTCGAGGAAGTAAAGGGTCTTTCGTGTCGCGGTAAGCTTTCGAGGCGGCGATCATGATCTCGTTGTGGGGCCACCACAGCTTCATGTCGTGCTCGTACGCCTCAGGCGGCAGGCCCCTTCGCGTCGATGAAGTAGAGCAGGCCGCCGAACTCGTCATCCCAGCCCGCTTCGATGGCGAGGCGGAACATTTCCTCGGCGGTGCGGTGAAGCTCTTCGTCGCCGCGGTAGTTTGCCTCGTCCATCATGAACCAGCTGCACTCGATGTCGTGACCCGGGTTCACCACGCGCCCTGCGGTGTACCAAAGCTCGGGCTCGCCGTCGAGGTTGACGCTTTCGAGCGTGCATCCCAGCTCGGGACGATAGTGCCAGTTGACGATGCGATCGGTGCACTCTTTGCTGTGACGGTCGTACTCTTCGGCGTGAGCCGGATCGACACGGCGCAGGATGCCGATGATGTTCAGAAGGATCATCGGGTCGCCGAGCGCGTAACCGCTGCGCGTGTCGGCGATGGTCTTCGGACCGAGGCCGGTGGGGTCCTCGTAGGTGCCCGTCATCATGCCGTAGTAGATGGCGTAGGCGCGGCGTGCGCGTGCGAGGTACTCCTCGTCGCCGGTGATGCCGTAGTACTCGGCGTTGGCGATGGTGTAGAAGCCCTCCGAGAAGCAGTAGCGACGCTGGCGAAGCGGGCGCCTTCGGCCGTGACGGTGAAGTAGAGTCGACCGCCCGCGTCGTGGTTGACGCAGTGCTCCTCGAGGAAGTCGATGCAGCTCTTCGCGGCGGCAAGCCATTCCTCCTTGCCGGTGTCGAGCCAATCGGGGGTGCTGTCTCCGTAGAGATGAGTCAGGTAGGAGAACATCCACCCGCAGCGCCCCCTGCATCCACACGCTCTTGTCGGTGGAGTAGATCTCGCCCTTGCGATCGAGACAGGTGTAAACACCGCCGTTCTCGTGGTCCATGCCCTTTTTCAAGCCAGAAGTTGATGCTGGCGTTCAGCTCGGTGCGGATCCAGTCGCGCAGCTCTTCGAGCTGTTGGGTGTTGACCTCAGCCAAGGTACCTCCTTTGTCGATGTGTCGTTGTCAAGTCGAACGAGCGGGGACGATGCCCCGCTCGAAGCCTGCGGTTTCGTCCGGTTAGAAGCTCTCGCGGATGGGGGCGTCGGGATCCATCATGCCCTCGGCCTTCAGAACCTCGACGATGGTCTCGACGTCCTCGCCGACGGGGGGCTGGACAGGCTCGCGCATCTGGTTCGTGTTGAACACGCCCATCTGCCACAGAGCAGTCTTGAATGCGCCGACGCCTGCACCGAAGCCGACGGTTGCGCGAACGCGACGCGTGATGAACATGAGGCGCGCGAGGTGATCCTGAAGTTCCTTGACGCGCGCCCAATCGCCCTCCTGCGCGGCGCGCCACTGCTCGACATAGCTCTTCGGGTCGATGTTGGCCAGACCGGAACCGAGCCGTCGGCGCCGCCAAGGTAGGCGCCGTCGACGACGACCTCATGGCGGTTAAAAGCTGAAGGGGTGACCGGCGTCCTCGTTCTCGAGCATGAGCCAGCGGAAGCTCACGTCGTCGCCGGAGGAGTCCTTGACGCATTGCAGAACGCCGTCCTGTCCGAGGCGCACGAGCATGGTCGGGTCGAGCTTGGTGTGAACGCACACGGGAAGGTCATAAGGCGAAAAGGGGAAGGTCGGTGTGCTCGCGAATAGCGCGGAAATGACGTTCGACCTCCTTCGGGCCGCCGAGCGCGTAGAACGGAGCCGTGGCGACGAGGGCGTCGACACCGAACCCGGCAGCGCGTTTGGCCTGATCGACCACGCGCATGGTCTCCATATCGATGATGCCCGCGAGCACCCGGCACGCGACCGTTGACGATGGCGACCGCCTCCTGCAGCACATGATAGCGCTGCGCATCGGTGAAACGCCACCTCTCCGCTCGAGCCGAGGAAGAACAATCCGTCGACGCCTGCGTCGATCATGCGATTGATCGAACGGTCGAAGGCCTCGAGATCGAGGGTCTTCTTCGCGGAAAGGGGGATGACCACGGGAGGAATCACGCCGCGGAACTGGGAGGGTTTTCCATACTTCCTGCCTTCTGATAGAAGTTGACTAAACCTGAAAAACTATAGTTGTGAAAAGGGGTCGCGTCAAGGAAGATGCATTACGTCAAGCTAACCTCGACACAATATCCGAAGGCCGCCCCCGAAGGGCGGCGCGCGGAGAGGGGCGTTGATTAGCCGAGGTTGCTTTCGGGCGCGGCGGCGTTTCGAAGTGCGGTTATTCGCCCTTCTCGCGAATCAGCCCAGGTTGCGGCCGAACGCGTCGGCGGCCTTGATGGCCTCGATGAACGCTTCCGGGCGAAAACGGCGCGGGATGAGCCTGCGCCCATTCCTTGGTTTCTTGAGCGAGCTCGGCGATGCGGGGCAGATGGCTTTCGTCTAAATCAAGCTCCGCCAAGGTGACGGGCAGGCCGAGCTTCTTGTTGAAGCTTGCGTAGCGTTGAAGCTCGGCGGTGTCGCCGATGTAGGCGAACAGCACGAGCACGCCGAAGCTCACCACTTCGCCGTGCAGGTGAACGCGCCCGGTCGCGGGATGCCCGTGGTGGCGTTGTAGAAGGCGTGCGCGAGCGACGAGTTATAGTAAAAGTCGGCTGGTTGGTGAGGTTCGACACGTAACCTGTGTTGACCACGATGTCGAGCGCGATCTGGCGGACTGCCTCGCTCGATCTACCTGCGCGCACATCCGCGAGTCCCTGCTCGCCGTAGGTCATGAGCGGCTCGGTGCAGGTATGGGCGAGGTTGAGTCCGAGCGTTCCGGTGTGCGTGAGCTCGGCCTCGCTCGTGGCGTACTCGACCTCGGGTTGCTTAGAGAGCGTCGCCGATTCCCGCCCAGAAATACTCGTCGGGCGCGGCGGCTATGATGGCGGGGTTGATGAAGACGTGCGCCGGCGCATCCATGTGCACGTAGCCCTTGAACGAATGGTCGTCGTTGTAGACGACGGCGATGGTGGTGGCACTCGAGCAGTTGGAGCAGATGGTCGGCACGGAGAACACGATCTTGGACAGTTTTTTGGGCTGCCGTCTTCACGGTGTCTATTGCCTTTCCGCCGCCGATTGCGAACGCGATGTCTGCGGCGCGGAAGGCCTCGTTGTTCACGAGCGCATCGATGGTCGATTGCGTCGAGTCGGTGCCGTAGACGATTTCGTCGAGTATCTTGACCTGCGTTTTCCCAAGCGCTGTTCTAATGCCGTTGAGGTGCGGCGGAGGCAAGCGCGCGTTTTCCTCCTACCAATGCAACGCTTTCGGCTCGATGCGGTGCCAAGACGGAGGGAATCGCATCGAAGCAATCCTCGCCGACGGTGTAGCTGCTCATTTGAATGGTTCGCATGATGCCTCTAACGTAGATTATGCGCAGGTTATCTTAGATCTGCGGATTATCAGGAGGCATCAGAGTCGCGAGGTTTAAAAAGCCGAAACGAAAACCCCTGCTGATCGCGTCGCGAAAGACTTGAAGCAGCAGGGGGTTTCGTGGAAAAAGGACGCCGCGTCGGCGATCGCATACGGCTTGCCGACGCGGGCGCTGTGAAAGATCGATTACTTGCCCAGATCGGGGTGAAGCAACGAGGGGCGCCGCGCCGAGGAGCAGGCGCGTGTACTCGTCCTTCGGGTTGTCGAAGATCTGCTCGGCGGTTCCCCTCCTCGACCGCAAGACCGCCGTTCATGACGACGATGCGGTCGGAGATGTAGCGGACCGTCTGGATGTCATGGCTGATGAACACCATGGCCAGGCCGAGCTCCTTCTTAAGGTCGGTCAGCAGGTTGAGAATCTGCGCGCGCACGGACACGTCGAGGGCCGAGGTGGGCTCGTCGGCGATGATGGCATCGGGGTTCAGCGACAGAGCACGGGCAATTGCCACGCGCTGACGCTGGCCGCCGGACATCTGGCCGGGCAGCGCGTCGAGAACCGACTCGGGCAGGCCCACCATCTCGATGAGCTCGTGAACACGGGCCTCGCGCGATGCCTTGTCGTCCACCTTGTGCACGATCATGGGGTCCATGAGCTGCTCGCGGATGGACATGCGCGCGTTGAGCGCGGTCGCCGGATCCTGGAAGACCACCGAGATGACGCGACCGATGGTACGGCGGTCGGCCGCCGGTACGGTTGGTGACGTCTTTGCCCTTGAAGAACACGCGGCCTTCCGTGGGCTTTTGAAGGCCGCACATGACGTTGGCGGTGGTCGACTTGCCGCAACCGGACTCGCCTACGATGCCGATGGTCTCGCCGGGCATGAGCTTGAGGGTGAGCCCCTTGACGGCATGCACCTTGTTCGGATGCAGGATGGAGCCGGTACGCGTTTTGAAAGTCACCTTCACGTTGTCGAGGAAGATGATGGGCGTGTCTTTGTCGTTAGACGTTCCCTCCAGATCAGCGGAGGCTTTTTTCAGCTCTTCAGCCATTAGCGGTCACCTCCCGAGATGTAAGGCTTGATGCCGAGGCGCGCAAGCTCGCTGTCAGGCAGCTCGGCGTAGTAATGATCCGTGTTGGCGAGACGTTTGAGCATCGGGCGAATAGGGGAGACCTTGTCCGGATGGCTCGAGCGCGGACGGAAGCGGTCGCCTTCGGGGAAGTCCTTCGGCGAAGGCACCGAGCCGGGAACCTGATGCAGGCGCGCACCGCCGGCCTCGATGGACAGAACGGAGCCGAGCAGACCGCGGGTGTACTCGTGGATCGGGTTAGTGAGGATCTCCTTCACCGGGCCCTGCTCCACAACCTGGCCAGCGTACATCACGGTGATGGAGTTGGCGACCTCGGCAACGAGCGCCAGGTCGTGGCTCACGAACACCATGGCGAAGCCGAGCTCCTTCTGAAGCTTGTTCAGAAGGTCGACGACCTGCTTTTTGCACCGTGACGTCGAGCGCGGTGGTGGGCTCGTCGCAGATGATGAGCTTCGGGTCGCGGGTCAGCGCCATGGCGATGAGAACGCGCTGACGCTGACCGCCGGAGAGCTCGTGCGGATACGAGTCGAGCGTGCGTTTGGGGTCGAGGCCGACCAGCTCGAGCAGTTCCTCGGCGGAGCGGGTGCCACCGCGCTTGGTGAGCTGTTTCATCTGCGCACGGATGAGCATGGAGGGGTTGAGCGAGGACAGCGCGTCCTGGTAGACCATGGCGATCTCGTGGCCGCGCAGCTCGTTCATCTCGCGCTCGCTCATGGCGAGCAGGTTGCGTCCGTCGTAGAGGATCTCGCCCGAGATCTGAGCCTTCTTGTCGAGCAGGCCCATGATGGTCAGCGACGTGATCGATTTGCCGCAGCCGGATTCGCCCACAAGGCCCATGGTCTGGCGCGGGCGAACCACGAAGCTCACGTGATCGACGACGTTGACATCGCCGTGGCGCGGGAACTTGATGCAGAGGTCTTTGACCTCGAGGATGGGCGGCACGTCAGTGCGCGCGGGGAAGCGGTCGGTGCGCTGCTTCTCGATTTCCTTGAGGGCTCCGAGGCGCTTCTCGAGCATCTCGGCCTGGGCGGCGTAAGCCAGCTTCGGATCGGCGACCATGCGGTCGGCCTCGCGATCGGAGTTGAGCTTGTCGTCGCCTGCGGCGATGGGAGCCTTCGGCGCGGCGGCCAGCGCGTCGGTCATGCCCTCCGAGAGGATGTTCAGGCACAGAACCGTGATCATGATGGCAAGACCGGGAACAGCGCCTGCCACCAGCGACCCGACAGCACGCCGCCGCGCGCGTCGGCCAGGATATTGCCCCACGTAGGCGTGGGCTCGGGGATGCCCGCCCTGATGAAGGCGAGGGAGGCCTCGAAAACGATGGCATCGGCGACGAGGACGATGGTGAAGACCATGACGGGCGCGATGCAGTTGCGCACGACGTGCTTGGCGAGGATCCACGGAGCACGTGCGCCGGAGACGATGACGGCGCGGACGTAATCCTGGTTGTATTCGCTCACGATGTTGGCGCGCACGATGCGGGCAATCTGGGGAATGTACAAAAAGCCGATCGCGAAGATGATCGAGGGCAGCGAATTGCCGAACACGATGACGAACGTCGCTGCGAGCGCGATGCCGGGGAACGACATGATGATGTCGAGGACGCGCATGATGATGTTGGAGATCCAGGAGCGCGTGACCGCTGCCAAGGCGCCGATGATGGAGCCGAACACGAGGGCGAACGCCGTCGCGCCAAAGGCCGATCACCAGCGAGTAGCGCGCGCCGTACATCATGCGAGAGGATGTCGCGGCCCTTGTCGTCGGTTCCGAAGAGGAAGTCGGCGTTGGGGGCTTGACGCGCGGTGAAGATCTCGTAGGGGTTGTGCGGTGCGATCATGTTCGCGAGGATCGCGATGAGCACCACGAGGACGAGCACGATGAGCGAGATGCGTGCGCCGATGGTCATGTTCTTCCAGCGACGGAAGCGCACCTTGCCCTCGAGCTTCGGGTAGTTTTCTCACGGAGTTTAACCATGTCGTTACACCGTCCTGATTCGGGGATCGATCAGGATATAAAGCATATCCACGATGATGTTGATGATGATGAACGTGAAGGCCACGCACAAGACCACGCCCTGGACGAGCATGGTGTAGTTGGATTGAATGCCCGAGAGGATGGCCATGCCCATGCCGGGTAGGTTGAAGATGACCTCGATGATGACTGCGCCGCCGATAAGGTAGCCGATGCGCAGGCCCAGCACGGTGACGGGCGTGATGAGCGCGTTGCGCAGCACGTTGCGCGCGACGACGATGCTCTTCGGAATGCCGGCGCCGAGGGCGGTGCGCACGTAGTCTTTGTCGAGCTCTTCAACCATCGAGGTACGTACGACGCGGGTGAGTTGGCCGATGACGGGCACGCCCAGCGAGATCGCGGGCAGCGCCATGCGCGCCATCCATCCGCTTGGGTCGGCGGCGAAGCTCGGCAGCTTGCCTGATGCGGGCAAAACGCCCTGGAACAGCAGGATCAGCAGAACCGCCAGCCAAAACGAGGGAGTCGCGATGCAGGCGATCGAGAACACGCGGATGATCTGGTCGGGCCAGCGATCGCGATACAGCGCGGATATGACGCCCAAAATGACGGCGAAGAAGACCGCGATGATGAGGCCCATGAAGGTCAACTGCAGCGTGATGGGCAAAGCCTCCGCCACGCGCTGGGCCACCGACATGTTCGATGCGCCGTAGGTGCCGAGGTCTCCCTGGACGAGCCCCTGCCATGAAGCGCCCGTACTGCACGATGAGAGGATCGTTCAGACCGTGCTCTTCGCGGTATGCCTGGGCTTGCTCTGCCGTTGCGTTTTCGCCCAGAACCGAGTAAGCCTGGTCGATGGGGGAAAGCGACATGATAAAGAAGACGAGGATGGTGACACCGATGATCATGACGGGCAGCCATAGGATACGATTGCCGATCAAGCGCAATAGATTATTCACCGCACCCCCCTTTCCCATGGTGGGGCGTCTATCGCCCCGATCGATGGGGGTTTGACCCCCTCCCAACAATTCCTTTGCCCGTGCAAACCGACTGTTACCCGTAAGAAGGCGCACAGGCACAAGCGTTACTATTCTACTTTAACCGAGCGATTTAGGGAAATAAATCGCAACGGCAGCGTGGACGCGGACTTTGGCTCGCGCGATTTTGCGCAACTGGCGGCGAGCGCGATCCGCTCGGGCAGGGGTTTTGCGTGCGCGTCGAAACGGCTTTCGGCGCAAGGGCGAGGGTCGCCGGGTTTAGGCGAGGAGCCGGGCGCGAGTTGCTCCGACATAGAAAGAACCCGCCCGAAGAGCGGGTTCCCGATAAGCTTCACGTCAGCTTTTTCGACTGCCCTGCGATGTTAGGCGAGCGGCGTGGCGCCGAGGAAGACGAGGCCCGTCGTGGAGATGGGCGCGAAGTCCTCGAGCTTGTCGGCCTGCCACGCGGTGGCGACCTGACGATGGAAGAGCGGGTACAGCGGAACGTTCTCGGCGATGAGATCGAAGCACTTGTTCCAGATCTCCTGCTGCTTGGCGGTGTCGGCCTCCTCGCGAGCCTGCTGGAGCAGATCCTGCAGCTCGGTCCAAGCGTCGGTGCCCTTCCAGCAAGAACGGCCCTGGGTCCAGACGTTGTCGCCGTACCACCAGGTCATCAGCAGGTCGGGGTCGTTGCCGAAGCAAGACGGATCGCCCGGCGTCAGCATGACGTCGTAGGGGAGGACGGCATCGGAGGGGCCAGAGCCGCCCAGTCGATCTTGGTCTCGTTGATGGTGGCGTTCACGCCGACGGCGGCGAGGTCTTCCTTGATCTGGGGCGCGAGGTCCTTGACCCAGTTGTTGTTGACCATGAGCTCGAGAGCCAGGCCGTCCTGACCCGCCTCGGCGAGCAGGCTCTTTGGCCTTCTCGGGATCGTAGGTGTAGACCGTGGAGGCCTCATGGTAGTTGGCGTAGGACTTCGGAAGGAAGCTCGTCGCGGCGTTGGCATGGCCTGCCATCTGGTTGGAGATGAGCTTGTCGTAGTTGATGGCGTAGTAGAAGGCCTGACGCACGCGCACGTCGTCGAAGGGGGCCTTCTTGCAGTTGAACATCAGGGAAGGGCAGCGCGAAGCCGTCGACGCGTATTCGACCGTGGCGCCTGCGCCCTCGATCTGCTCGGCGTTGGTGTCCGGCACGTTCTCGATGGCCAGCACGGAACCGTCGGTGATGGCGGTGGTGCGGGAGGTGTTGTCGAGCAGGACGTTCCAGTCCATCTCGGCGCACGGAGCCGGCATGCTGCCGTTGTAATTCTCGTTCTTGACGAACTTGATGGTGCCGCCGTCGTCGCCGTTAATGGACTCGTACATCCACGGGCCGGAGCCGATGGGCTTGGTCTTGAGCTGCTCGTCGGTGAGAGAGGCGGGGGAAGACCTTGACCACGGACAGGCGGCCCTTCAGCAGGGACTCGAAGGGGTACTTCAGCTTGAAGGTGACGGTCTTGTCATCCTTGGCGGAGACGGACTCGATGAAGGTGAGGAAGGCGCCGTAGGTGGCGTCGGCCATGTTCTTCTCGAATGCGTTGACCACGTCGGCGGCTACGACGTCGGAGCCGTCGGAGTACTTGGCGCCGTCACGCAGAGCAACCTCGTACTCGGTCTCGGTGACCTTGACGGGCTCGCCTGCGGCAAGGCCGTTGTAGGTCTTGTAGGTGTGCAGGTCGAGATCGTAGAGACCCTCGAAGACATGCCAGGTTGCGGCGAGCATCAAAGCGGAGCTGTTGCCGATGGGGTTGCAGTTCGTGGAGCTGTAAGCAGCCGCTGCCGTGATGGCGTCTGCGACCTTCGCCTCGCCGGAGTCAGCAGCGCCCGAGCTAGCGGGTTTGTCTCCACCGCCGCAGCCGCTCAGCGTGAGCGCGGCGAGGGCGCCGGTTGCCGCCGTGCCTGCGAGGAAGCCGCGGCGAGTCAGTTTAGCCTGTTCCATAATTCCCTCCAACAATGTGTCGACGGGCGCCTGCCCCGTTATCGCGAACGTACCTTGGAATTGCGGACGCGATTACCGCCATTATCGGCGAATCTGCGATCAAAATAAAGTATTTGTAAAAACGAGCTGCTTACGAGGCTTTGCCAGAGCGCCCTTGCGGCATTGTCGATTCTGCCCGGCATCGGGCTCGAACGCGCTGTCGATCTGCGCGCTTTCCCGTTTCGGCATACGTTCGCCGAGCAATTCGGCGGGTTGGGTCGCGCCTTCAGGCGACAGGCGGTGCCCGGCTGTTACGATGGTCGGCGTGCATCTGACGGCTCGAGGCTTGCGCGCAGGCGTGGCTTGGTGAGGAGGGGATCTATGACGAGAGAATTCAAATCGATGGACGGCAACAACGCCGCCGCGTACGTCTCCTATGCGTTTACTGAGGTGGCGGGCATTTACCCGATCACCCCGTCGAGCCCTATGGCCGACTTCGTGGACATGTGGTCCGCCCAGGGGAAGAAGAACATCTTCGGCTCCACCGTCAAAGTGTGCGAGATGCAGTCCGAAGGCGGCGCCGCGGGCACCGTCCACGGTTCGCTGGCCGCAGGCGCGCTGACCACCACCTACACGGCGTCGCAGGGACTGCTCCTCATGATCCCGAACATGTACAAGATCGCCGCCGAACGGCTCCCGAGCGTCTTCCATGTGAGCGCCCGCACGGTTGCCACGCACGCGCTCAACATCTTCGGCGACCATTCCGACGTCATGGCGTGCCGTCAAACCGGCTTTTGCCATGCTTGCGGAGGGAAACGTCCAGGAGGTTATGGACCTTTCCGCCGTTGCTCATCTTTCCGCCATCAAGGGTCGCTTCCGTTCATCAACTTCTTCGACGGCTTCCGCACCTCCCACGAAGTGCAGAAGATCGCCGTGTGGGATTACGACGACCTCGCCGAGATGTGCGACATGGACGCGGTGGCGCAGTTCCGCGCTCACTCTCTGAACCCCGAGCGCCCCGCTATGCGCGGCAGCCACGAGAACGGCGACATCTTTTTCCAGCACCGCGAGGCCTGCAACACCGCCTACGACGAGCTTCCCGCCATCGTTGAGGACTACATGCACCAGGTCAACGCCAAGCTCGGCACCAACTACGAGCTGTTCAACTACTACGGGGCGCCTGACGCCGACCGCGTCATCGTGGCCATGGGATCGTTCTGCGACGTCATCGAGGAGGTCGTCGACTACCTCAACGCGCACGGGGAGAAGGTGGGCCTGGTGAAGGTTCGCCTGTATCGCCCCTTCGTCACCGAGAAGTTCTTGGCCGCGCTGCCCGAGACGGTGAAGAAGATCGCCGTGCTCGACCGCACCAAGGAGCCGGGCCTCTCTCGGCGAGCCGCTCTACATGGACGTCGTGAACGCGCTCGCGCACGCGGGGTCGCTCCGCGCTCACGGTCATCGGCGGTCGTTACGGCCTGGGCAGCAAGGACACCCCTGCCTGCATCCGCCTTCGCCGTGTACGCCGAGCCCGCCAAGGACGAGCCGCGCCGCGAGTTCACCATCGGCATCGTCGACGACGTGACGCATCTGTCGCTTCCCGAGGATCCCGCGTGTCCGAACACCGCCGCCCCGGCACCATCGAGTGCAAGTTCTGGGGTCTCGGCGGCGACGGCACGGTCGGCGCGAACAAGAACTCCATCAAAATCATCGGCGACCACACCGATAAATACGTCCAGGCGTACTTCCAGTACGATTCGAAGAAGACGGGCGGCGTGACCATCAGCCACCTGCGCTTCGGCGATTCCCCCCATTCGCAGCTCCTACTACGTCAACAAGGCCGATTTCGTCGCGTGCCATAACCCCTCCTACATCACGAAGGGCTTCCCCATCGTGAAGGATGTGAAGCAGGGGCGGCGTGTTCATGATCAACTGCCGGTGGACGCCCGAGGAGCTTGAAGAGCATTTGAGCGCGGAGTCCAAGCGCTACATCGCCCGTAACAACATCCGCCTGTACGTCATCAACGCGATCGATCTGGCCGTTGAGATCGGCATGGGCAAGCGCACCAACACCATTTTGCAGTCTGCGTTCTTCTCTCTCGCCGGCGTGCTTCCGCAAGAGGACGCCATCCGCTACATGAAGGACGCGGCCACGAAGTCCCTATCTTAAGAAGGGTCAGGATGTCGTGGACATGAACCATCGCGCCATCGACGCGGGCGCCACCGCCTTCGTCGAGGTCGAGGTTCCCGCAAGCTGGGCCGATGCCGAGGACGAGGCTCCCGCAGAGGCTCCCGCGGGGCGCCCTGAGCTCGTCAAGATGGTCACCGAGATCATGGAGCCCGTCGGCCGCATGGCAGGCGACTCCCTGCCGGTCTCCGTGTTCGTCGACCATGCCGACGGCCAGTTCGAGCATGGGCGCTGCCGCCTACGAGAAGCGCGGCGTGTCCGTCACCGTGCCGACGCGTGGGATGCCGAGAAGTGCACCGAGTGCAACAGCTGCTCGTTCGTGTGCCCGCATGCCTGCATCCGCCCGTTCGCTTTTGACCGACGAAGAGGCCGCCTGCGCGCCCGAGGCGACCAAGGTGATCCCCGCGAAGGGCAAGGCGGCCAAGGGGGCTTGGGCTACACGCTTGCCATCTCTCCGCTCGACTGCATGGGCTGCGAGGGTCTGCGTCGGCCAGTGTCCCACCGATGCGCTGACCATGGTGGGCACCGAGTCGGAGCTCGCTCAGCAAGAGGTGTTCGACTACTGCGTGGAGAAGGTCGCGGATAAGCCCGAGCTCTTCGACGCGAGCATCAAGGAAGCCAGTTCAAGCAGCCGTTGCTCGAGTTCTCGGGCGCCTGCGCCGGCTGCGCGGAAACCTCCCTACGCGCGCCTGGTCACCCAGTTGTTCGGCGAGCGCATGTTCATCGCCAACGCGACGGGGTGCTCCTCCATTTGGGGCGGGCCCGCTGCGACGTCGCCCTACACGGTCAACAAGCAAGGGCAAGGCCCGCTTGGAGCAATTCCTTGTTCGAGGACAACGCCGAGCACGGCCTGGGCATGTTGCTCGGTCATGAGGCGGTGCGCCGCCGCCTGATCGATCTGCTCGAGGGCATGGCGCAAAGCGACAAGACGCCTGAGGAGACCAAGGCGCTCATCGCGACGTACGTCGAGACGGTCGACGACGGCGAGGCCAACGCCAAGGCTGCAGCGGCCCTCGTTCCCGCGCTCGAGGCTGCGGGCTGACGCGGGTGCCCGGTTGCTCCTCAGGTTCTCGCCGACAAGGATTACCTCGCCAAGAAATCGGTGTGGATCTTCGGCGGTGACGGCTGGGCTTACGACATCGGCTACGGTGGACTCGATCATGTGCTCGCTTCAGGGTGAGGACGTCAACATCTTCGTGTTCGATACCGAGGTTTATTCCAACACCGGCGGCCAGGCGTCGAAGGCCTCCAACATCGGTCAGGTCGCTCCAGTTCGCGGCGGCGGGCAGGAAGTGAAGAAGAAGAGCCTCACCGAGCTGGCGATGAGCTACGGCTACGTGTACGTGGCGCAGGTGGCCATGGGCGCGAAACCCGCTCAGACGATCAAGGCCATCGCCGAGGCAGAGGCTTATCACGGCCCGTCCCTCATCATCGGCTATTCTCCGTGCGAAATGCACTCCATCAAGGGCGGCATGAAGAACTGCCAGGAGGAAATGAAGCGCGCGGTCGAGTGCGGTTACTGGAACCTGTTCCGCTACAATCCCGCGGCGCCCGTCGGTAAGAAGTTCACGCTCGATTCGAAAGAACCTGCGGGCGGTTACCAGGAGTTCCTCATGAACGAGGCGCGCTACAGCCGCTTGACGCGCGAGTTCCCGGAGCGCGCTGAGGAGCTGTTCGAGCGCAACGAGCGCGCGGCGATGGATCGCTACGATCACTTGGTGAAGCTGAAGGATCTCTACGCCGAGGTGTAGAGTCGCGTTCAGCACGTTGATTTTCGCGAAGGGAGAGCCGCGGGCTCTCCCTTTTGCGTTATGGGGCAAGACCCGAGCAGCGCGGACCCGATCAGCGCGCGTTCGCGGCCCGAGTGCGGTGAAATCGAGAGACGGAGGGGGCTCCGCGCTCGGTCGAGCTCGACGGGCCCTAGACGTCCACTTCTTCCAGTAGGTCGATGAGCTCTTGTTTTTGTGGATGTCAAGCTTGGTGTAGATGCGCTTCGAGTGCGTGCGCACCGTGTTCTCCGAAACGACGAGCATCTCGGCGATGCGCGCGACAGTGTTGCCGCGGGCGATGAGCTCGGCGATCTCGGTCTCGCGCGCGGTCAGGCGGTAACGTTCGCGAATGACCTCGGCTTGCGCGGAGATGCGATCTGCGAACAGGGGGGTCCCATCTTTTTGCTTCGCCGGTCTGCGTGCTGCGCGGGGCGGCGTCGCTCGTGGTCGTGCTCGCCGGGTTCGCCGCCGCGCTCCCGACCGCATGCGCAAGTTGGGTGCCTTTTCGTTTTGGAGTGCGGGGCGCGCCTCCCTGACGACCTTTCTCGTCACGGTGCGCCGATCGCGCGCGTCCTTCGTCAGCGCCATCAGCTCGATGCCATCGACGCTCTTGAGCGCTGCGCTGAAGCCGCCCGAGCCGATGAAGTTGATGAGGGGCCATCAGATAAACGGCGATAAGCGCCACCATCGCCAACGGAGACAGCCCGATAACGATCATGTTCTCGGCCAAAGTGCCCCCGATGAAGCCGACATCGTGGAGCGCATAGACGATGGTGCCGAAGAACCCGTAGACGAACACGGGGTTCACGCCGCGATCTCGCGAGATCTGAGCGCATTGAACCATCATGAGCGCGATGGCGACGCTGTAGAAAGCGTAAAGGACGGCGGCGAGCCAGCGCCCGTAGACGGCGGGCAGAAGCGGTAGCAGCAAAAACGACGTGATGACGAAAGGGAATGCCATGCGATAGATCGCGCTGACGTTAAGTCGGATATTGCGCAGATTCCATGCGAGCAGAAGCGCGATGGCGGCGATCATCATCGACCCCATCGACAAGATGTTGACGAGCGAGCCCGCCTGCATGTCGGCGACGGCCAGCGCGCGCATGATGCCGGTGCAAAATCCGATAATGCCGACGAACAGGGCGCTGCGCCAGCAGTCTCGCACGATCTTGCGATAGACGTGGGGGTGCTCTCTCCGGGACGTCCTCGAACATCGGTTGGTCGAGGTTGATGGTTCGACTGCGCGCAGAGTTACGCACAGGCCGAACAGGGGCAGAAACACCAATGGGATGAGAAACGCCGTAACCGCCTGGGGGATTAGGTAGAGCGAGAAGTACATGACGGCCGCCCATACGGTGCCCACGGCGAGGTCGCGGTTGCCCGATTCGGGGTCTTGGCTCGCGAACAGACGCTGCCATAGCATGTAGAAGCCCGGATCCGAGTCCGAGCAAGCGCGCCGCCGCAGACGACGAGCGCCAACGCGCGGGAGGGGATGTAGATGGCGGCGATGAGGCACACCCAGCCGAGGGCGTAGGGGGCACTCGTGAGCCTGACGAGAAAGCGGCGCGTGGGACCGGGAGGAAATAGACGCCGACGGCGCTGATGAGAAAGCTCAGCGTGAACACGAGCGACTGGGCAAGGAAGAACGCGAAGAGTATCTCGTGCGTTTGAAAATCGATCGGCAGAAAGGGGAACACTCCTCCCCATACGCCCTGCGGCGTTGATAGCGAGGAACAGCGCGTAGCCGTGACGCGACGTTCGGTCTGAATAGTTCGATGATGCCCCGAGCCCGCACTGGATCTCTTCCCCTTAGATGTTGCGCAGCTTAAAAACAGTGCGAATCAGTATAGCGAATGACGGCGTCAACATTTTGAAGCTAAGCGTCACCATATTGAAACGTGTGATAAGCGCATATGCTCTGAACTGGTATTTCGCAAATATCACACATAGTATGTGACCCGAATAAGGCGTGAACGGTTAGAGTGGGGGAGTCGTATTCGGCGGATGGTTCATCTATCGCGCCGAAGCGGACGGGGAGGGACGCGGCGCGAGCCGCCCCGTCCGTAGAGAATCGATGAGGAGAAAGAGGGGAATGCTATGTCAGATAGCACCCTGAACCTGAGCCGTCGTACGTTCGTGAAAAACGAGCGGCGCCTTGGGTGCTCTTTGCAGCGGCGGGCGGCGGAATAGCCGCAGCTGATTCGCTGTTCGAGCCGGAGTGGCTCTTGCGCATGCCGCCGAGGCTAAGGGATAAGACCGTCTGGGGCCATTGCGCCATCAACTGCCCAGGTCGTTGCGCTCTTAAGTTCCACGTGAAAGACGACGAGGTTGTTTGGGTTGACACCTACACCACGCAGGACGGCGACTTCGATGACGTTCAGCCTCGCGCTTGCCTGCGCGCGGCCGCACGTATCGTCGTTGGCTAGCCGACCCGCATCGCATCAACTACCCGATGAAGCGAGGCGGCAAGCGCGGTGAGGGCAAATTCGAGCAGATCACTTGGGACGAGGCCGTTGACACTATCGCCAGCGAGCTCAAGCGCATCATCGACACTTATGGAAACGAGTCCGTGTTCATTCCCTATGCGACAGGCGTAAGCTCTACCACGGCTCGCGCGCGCTTCCCCGCTTCATGAACTGCCTCGGCGGTTTTTTGGGCTGCTATGGCGACTACAGCGCCATGCAGATGGAAACAATAGTTCCGTACACCCTCGGTGCTACGGGTTTCTATGGCTCGACGCTCAGCGCTGCCGATGACGCCGAGCTCGTCCTCGCATTCGGCACGAGTCCCACGGAGACCCGTCAGGGCGGCGCCGTGTCCCATGGCGACTGGGTGCGCATGCGCGAGAAGACCGGCGCGAAGATCATCTACATCGACCCGCGTCTCAACGACTCGAACATGGGCCGTTCTTCCGAGTGGTTGCCGATCAACCCAGGCACTGACGCCGCGTTGTGCTCGGCGATCGCCTATGAGCTCATCAAGAACGACATGATCGACAAGGAGTTCCTCGACAAGTACTGCATCGGTTTTTGACGAGGACACGATGCCCGAGTCCGCCAAGGGCCAGAACAAGTCCTATAAGGACTACATCATGGGAACGGGCTACGATCATGTGGAGAAGACTCCCGAGTGGGCTGCTCCCATCACGGGTATCAACGCCGAGAAGATCAAGGAGCTCGCGCACGAGGCCGGCACCGCTAAGCCGCTGTTCGTTGTTCAGGGCTGGGGTCCTCAGCGTCGTAGCAACGGCGAGTTGAACTGCTGGTCTATCATCATGCTTCCGCTTCTCACCGGTCAGATCGGTCTTCCCGCACCAACACCGGCACGCGCGAGGGCTCTTATTCGGTCAGCCTCCAGTCCATCCCGGCGGGCAAGAACCCCATCAAGGCATCCATCCCCGTGTTCCTGTTCACCGATGCTATCGACCACGGAACCGAGATGACCGCGCTGAACTCCGCCGTGAAGGGCGCCGATAAGCTCAACCAGAACATCAAGTGCATGCTGAACTACGCGGGCAACTGCCTGACCAACCAGCACGGCAATATCAACCGCGCTCACGACATTCTCGCCGACGAGAGCAAGTGCGAGTTCATCGTGGTGTGGGAGACGGTTCTGACCGACTCGGCCAAGTACGCCGACATTCTGCTTCCCGACTTGTTCCGCTTCGAACAGGTCTCAGATCCGCCGGCGGCGACCATGCTTACATGATCAGCGGCCAGCCCTGCACGTCTCCGAAGTTCGAGCGCAAGACCCTCTACGATTCGCTCACCCTCATCGCAGACAAGCTCGGTGTCAAGGGAGGCCTTCACCGAGGGCAAGACTCAGGAAGAGTGGATCAAGGAGCTCTACGAGAAGTCTCGCGCTAAGGACACGGCGCTGCCGACCTACGAAGAGGCCATGGAGATGGGCGTCTACACGCGCAAGAACCCCAAGGGCGCGACCATCGCTCTTGAGAAGTGGCGTCAGGACCCCGAGGCCAACAAACTGATGACCCCCACGGGCAAGGTCGAGATCTACTCTGAGACCCTCGCGAAGATCGCTGAGACTTGGGAGCTCGGCGAGGGGAGGATCTGATTTCCCCGATCCCCGTGTACACGCATGGTTTTCACCGAGACCGACATTCCCACCGAGGAGTACCCGCTGCATTGTTCCGGCTTCCACTATCGTGGTCGTACCCATTCCTCTTGGGGGCGGAATCGAGCAGCTCAGGAGGCGAACCCGCAGGAGGCTTGGATCAACCCCGTCGACGCTGAGCCTCGCGGCATCGTTCAGGGCGACAAGATTCGCGTCAAGAACGCGTTCGGCGAGATCGAGCTTCTCGCCCAGGTGACTCCTGTCGTTCCCGGCGTCATCTGCATCTCC